>Ga0116227_10009633_pt1 | contig 17399 bp, 16 predicted proteins | sample S1TSphgellanicum_FD_89693 | JGI IMG/M metagenome (GOLD analysis project Ga0116227, IMG submission 89693) | Host-associated microbial communities from peat moss isolated from Minnesota, USA - S1T2_Fb - Sphagnum magellanicum MG | ecosystem: Host-associated > Plants > Peat moss > Unclassified...
ACAGTTGTTTGAAAAGAAAAGTTTTTAAAAAAAACCAAAAACATCAACCAAACATTGTTGAAATAACACACATGTGCATTATGCACGGGGTTCACACTAGTTATTATAAAGAGGAATGGATCATCTTTAGGAAAATATGTCAAAGAGTGTGCATGGATATTCATTTTCCAACATCATCTCAAAGTTGTCTTCTAATTGTCATCACATGGCTAAGATCTTGCGTAGGCCCAAGTTGGGGTGTTTGGTTTTTTGTTTACCCATTCATCCCATTTTTTCGAATGGTCTTTAACATTTTTTCCTTAACATTATGCACTAGTTTCAACCTCCCCCATCCTACAGTTTGTGGTTTTTTCGATACATATGTGGTTAGCCCATATATTTAATAGGGATACACCTATTTTGTTTTGTTCATGGGGGAAAATGCATTGTCATACATGATGCAATTTGGGATTTTTTCACCTCCATCATTAAGGATGTTAGGTTTTATGTTTCATTCAAGCAAACTCATGTATCTTGATACCATTTCTCCAATCTTCGCAACGATGAGTGGATATTGTGCTTACAATAGATGATATTCACATTTTTGTAAATGTAATCATTGTTGATTTGACAAGCTGTTTTTTTTCTGGGAGTGGATGTGGCAATTGCAACTTAGGCAAAGGTTGTGTCATATTGTGATCGATACCTTGAAGATGATTTTATCCCTTTAGTAGTTGAACTATTTGGATGTTTACATTAGCATGTTGATGATTTCCATCATCAATGTGCCAACATAGCTTAGTGGGCAAAAGTTTTTGGAGGTTGTCCACTTTTGATATTACTTCATTTTATAAGCAAAAGGTGTTTGTGATTTTTCAAAAAAAATTAAGCCAACCCTATTTTGCAATGAGTAGCTGTAGTAGTTGGAAAGGCCTTTTTGTAGACTTGGTGTTTTTCCAAGTTTTTTTGCCCATTTCTTTGCATGGCTTGTTTTGTGGTCTTAATGATGGGTTTAGGTCCTAGGGTTCTTGATTTCTCTTCTTAAGGCTCCCCATTGTGCATTTTGCATTTTTGGGTGTGGTATTTTGTTTGGACTTTGATTCTTTCTTTTTTTCTTCCCTTGGTCCCTTGCTAGGTGTTTTTCCTTTATTTATTTATTAACTAGAGGGCATTGCATGCCATAAAGCCCATTCAATGAAAACTTGTGAAATCCACACTGAAATTAGGTTATTATTGACGAAAAACTAAATTGCTTGACAAAAAAACAAAATTTTGAGGGAGGAAAATTTCATTTTGTAAAGCTTGTTTTCCCTAGTGTAAAAAAAATTGTAGAAGATTTTACTTATAAGAAAATGTCATGTTATGTGAACCTTTTGGAAGGAGGTTGAAAATCTGGAAACCCACATACCCACATAACATGACCTTCCCTTGCGTAAAGACCCATCATTCTTTTCTTATTTTTTAAATGAGAAATAAAAAAATTGGAACTTTCGAAATTAAGAAGGCCTAGTACAAACTATATTAGGCCTTCTGAATTTTGAAAGTTCCAATTTTTGGAGGTAAGTTAGAGAAGTTAGTTATGAAAAGTCAATTAAATAAGATTTATTATAGGAAAAAGGTCTAATAATAGACGAAAGGGACAATGAAAAGGGATAGACTGGTGAATAATTTTTACCCAGTGGAAGTTACTACGACAAGTTGGAGATTATTTTTTGGATTGTGTAAGTTACTATTCTTGACATAATGAACATGATTGCTTTAGCCCAGTGAGAGACCAAAATTTGCAAAAGAAAAAATGCGACAATGTTTTGAAGTTGGAGAACAACCTAAAAATACAAAGGAAAAAAATTGGTTTGTCTTTACCTAAGGGTGGAAGGCATTGATAGTAATGCCTTTTTAACTTGGTAACAAACAAGGTGATCCAATTATTTAGATCACCTTTATGCCCTCACCATAAGGTGCTTATGTGTAAGATCCCCACTCCAAGAGGGAGTGGGAAATTGTGTCATGTAAGGTGCACTCAATGTCCATTACAAAAGCATTATGATGTTTGTTGTTACATTTAGGCATTTCAACTGTGCCAGTGAATGCTGACACTTCAAAACGGGGCCAGACTTTTGTAGTGTATCTGGAAATACTCTTACAAAAGAGTATTATAGCTGGCTGGGCTTTACAAAAATGGAGGTAAGCTTTTCATTTTTGTAAAGCCTGATGGCCATTTTTAATTTTTTTCACATGATACCTATCACAAGAAAAAGAAAAGAAAATGTAACACCTGATTTTTAGGCCGTGTAAAGGCCATGGAGGGGAGCTTTAAGGAAATTTGGGACTCCCTCAGCTCCCACCTTAGGTTCCCATATCTCCATAAAGCACCCGTCCTGGGGCTTTAGCTTACACAAAAATTGACCTCACAAAAAAGAAAAGGCTCTCAAGTATGGAGTTTTGTTCGTAGTGAGCCCCGTTTTATTAGCACATACACCCACCCACCAACCCACCCACAAAAGCAGCAAAAGCACAAAGAAAAAAGAAAGGAGCCAGCGAACGACATATTGCGCGAAACGAGAGCGCTCATATTTCGAATTTCAAAATCCAAATTACAAACAATCACCGCACTTGTTCTCCCTCTCCCTCCGTCCCCCGACTCCCGCCCCGCCTTTCCCACGCTCTCTCTCTCTCTCTCAACTCTCGCCTTCAAATTCCAGCTTCCATTGCTCCAATTCCTCATGTTACAAGTTTTTCAAGAGTCTTCAATACTCATCTCTGCGGTTTTTATGTCGCGGGTCAACTTGGGCTTGACTCAGCGTTTTCGGCTAAGGTTCCTTTGATGCTTGTGTAGATCTGTTCTTTGAGCTTGTGGATTTGTCCCTTTAGTGTTTCTGACCTCACTAGTGTCCTTTAGAGAAAGGAAGGGACGGGGAACAGAGATAGATATTGTGGATGTGTGTGTGGTGAAGGGAGAGGGAAAGTGTTTTGATTGCGTGGGTAGCTTTAGGCTTTAAGGTTTTGTTGTTTGCAACTATGGTTCGAGATTTGGAGCTATCTCAGGGGAATGGAGGTGGTGAAGGTGGCGCTTTGGTGAGGGGAGAGGTGGGTGTGGGTGCTTTATTTGAAGAGGATAAAGAGAATATGTGTGTGTCCTTGGAGGATGTGGTGGAGCCGTTGTTGTTGCACCAGCGGAGTCCACTGCCTACGGGGTACCTGCGGTCGCCTCTGCAAGACATTACTGCAGTTCTCAGCTCTGTGAATGTACGTTTCTTCTGGCTCTGTTTAGCTCATTTTGGGTGTCTATGGAATTTAATACCTGTGAATTTGATGAGGCCATTGCCCTAATAGGGTGGTCTTTTCTATTCTTACATTTGCTTCCCTCCGTAAGAACATTGTGGCAATCGTTTGTCTCTGGGTGCCAAGTTTGTCATTTACTCCTTCGTCTCCTTGCTCTCCTAGTCTGTCTCTTTCTCACAGAACATATCATATTGAAGCGATAGATATCGTTCTGGGTTTGTAGTGCTATTTTTCTCTGCATGTTGCAGTCTGGTGTTCGGATTTCAGGTTTTGACTCTTCTCTGTTGCTTTTTTGCAGCAGACAAATGAGGATGAAGGTGAATGTGGCAGGCATAAGAGGCCCCATCAGTGTAGGAGTCAACAGAAGCTGTTAATGCAGCTATGTTCTCCATTTGTTGAGGAGGTGGCTGCAACGAGCTTGCAAATAAGCTCATTTGGACAATGCACAGTGCTGGGGTGTACAGGAAGAGCAGATTCCAGTGGATCAATGGACCCTGTGACACAGGAGCTTGTGCAACACTGGAACACTTCAAATGAAATTACAGAACAGAGCAGAGAGCTCTGGAGACTAGCTGAAGAAAAAGAGTCTGAGAAACAGGTGAAATTCAAGCACCTTGCTGCAGAAAGTTTGTATCAGGTGAAAGAGCATCTAGTAATGATGGCTTCAAAGCTCAGTAATGGTGCAGGTCCTGCCTCATCAAGCAGCCAGAAAGCAAAGAGGAGGAAACCATTTGTAAAACATATTCTGGGACAAAGTGTGCCAAGGTTTCAATACCCATCGAGGACAGCTCTTTGCCATTTCTCCCAGCCCCAGGTAGTATGGGTTGTGAATTCTTCAGAGCAAGATGTGTGTGCTTGAAGGCTTTCAGAAGCATTAACATCCTGCAAGTTTTCAGCTGCTCAAGACTCTTAGAACCCTAATCAGATACCAGGGACTTGTGCTGAGCTTCTACAATTCTGAAGAACTTAATTTTCATTTGCACCTATGTGTAATTGGCAACATCTCAGTAGATCACCAAAGACAGGTTGCAATTCTCATTCAAAGAATCTTTGAATACAGTGTAGTTGTTTACAACAATTCAGCTCCCATGAATCTGGGTCTTACAATTCTCATTCAAGAAATCTTTGAACACAGGGAATCTGAACAGTTCTGACCCCACAAATCTGGGAGCCAGTTGTAGGTTTTAATTTTAAGATAGTCAAGAAACTCTTCACAAATAAAATTTCAATGCACCTTTGGAATGTGCAAAGTGTATTGCAAGTTCTTGTGATTCTTCTTTGTATGTCCAATATACAAGAATGTACTGAATTGTCCCATATTCCTGTATGGGCAGAAAAGAACTTGTTATGGAAAGCAGAGCATGAACATGAAACTGCTCTAAAGAGAGGAAATAAAAATGTTTCCTTCCATATTTTCTCCCACATGCTGACTGCATTGTAATTTGGCTTAGTATTTTTAACCCTGGATTTGTATACTAACAAGGGCTATGGTATTAATATACAAAGGGCATTGAATAGGTTTGTGTATAGGTGTGTACAAAAAATTTTAAGACCAATAATTGTTGGATTTCATAGTCCTATTTTTTTCTTAGTTATTTTAAATCAACTAATACTTAAATGTGTAATAGGGTTCGGTACGTCTGTGAGAATTTTAAATGACCAATGGAAATGGTAGAAAGGAATCACTGTTATGAATGTTCAATTGAAAAGGGTTGTGTGTAGGCTTGAAGATTACTCCTTTAGGTCAATTGGAATGTTGGGCTTGAATTTTTTTTTGTTGGTTATATTGAGTTATATATATCCATATTTCATGCCCATGCCATAAACCTCGGCTAAAATTGGCAAAGAACACAAGTAAGTAAAAAAAAAATCTGGCAACCAATGCAGCATGCTGCATGTAACTTTGAAGAGTTCATATTATTCATATTATTTATCCTTCATCCATACAACTTCAAACCGTAAATTTTGAACCCATTATACATCAAAATCATCCTTAGCATTTGATTTTATCCATCATTTTTATATTACATGATTTCATCCATAATTTTGTGAATTTTTCATCCTATTCATGGTTCAAGGCCCATGTAATTACATTCTTGCATCTTGAATTTTTTTTTTCAAATAACTATATTGATTATAAAAAAAAATTGCATGTCTATACCAAAAGGTCTAGAGAAACCTTGCAACCTTCAAATTGTTTATAAATGATTGAAATCCATATATGGATTGCGTCAATCATCTCACACATAGTACCAATGCTTTGACACATATTTACTTTCTAAAGGCTTCGAAAGGATTATATCAAGTCCCACCATTTATGTGAAACACACATAAATTACATTATTTGTCATCCTTGTTTTTAGGATCATAGTAAGCAACAAGATTAACCTAATACATGATCTTATTTCCACATCAAAAGAAGAATTTGAAATCACCTTGAAATATTCCATAATCATAATGACGGTTGGATTTTGTTCACCCAAACTAAATGATTGAAAGGCTTGTTGCTTTGGTATAACATGGTAAATTGTCATTCAATTTTTACATTAATGGAATGCGATATCAAATATACCAAAGAAGATTGTCCAAAGACCTTAGCAAATCAAACTCAAATGAGTACAATTCCATATTCCCAAGATGTTGACACCTTAATGCATGCCATAATGTAGACATGCCTCAACTATGATTATGTAGTTTCAAATTTATCCTAGTGTTTCTCAAATCCCAATCATGTCATTGGCAAGGAGTTAAGGGAATACTACGACACTTATATAACACGCTGGATTTCATTATTAAAAAATTATGAATGGTGCAATCCTACATGTCATTTAGATGCAAATTGGGTGGGTGATCAAGACACCAAACATTCCACCTTTGCTTATTATTAGTTAGTTGTTCGCACAGTTGTTAATTGGGACAACAAGAAACAAAATATGTTGCCTTAATTAGCATCAAATAAAAATACATGGCTTTATGTAAAGCCACAATAGAAGTTATTTGGTTGCACGCATTTCTTCATGGGCAATGTATTGCACAACCATCTCTTATTATTATTTATGTGAGTAACAAAAGTGCCATTGCATTGACTAAACATCCAAAATTTCATGCATGAAACAAACATATTGCAACCCAACATCATTTCATTAGTGAACATGTCTTTGAACCAAAAGCATTCAAAGATGCTTTCACTTTGGATATGATAATAAAAAAATCCATAATTCATTACTACATGACAAGCATTTCAAATGTTTCAACAATCTTGGAATGTAACCAATAATAGTTGTAAATATGGACTATGCTAGTGTAATTTTATGTAACATGGTTGCCCGATTTGTCTATTGTCGATAACCCATATTATTCATCAAGACACACCAATTACTTCTTGCAAGAGACATTATTTCAATTTTATTCAAATTGATGATACATTTGCATCAAATCCATGGTTATATGAATGTAATTGAATTTAACATACAATCTCATGACACCTAACAAGAATTGAAATCATGTGTATAAAGACTTCTTCATATGACCATTTAGAGTGAGAATAGCTTTAGAAGTTCAAATCCATAGGCGCATATGTGTGCAAGAGATTTTATAATCATAGCAATAACACATTTGAAAAACATTTGAGCTACAAAGTCTCCAAAAAAATTAACCAAAACATATAACCAATCGTTTCCAAAGACAAGAATTACAAAAGGCAATACAAGACAACTCTCTTGCAAAGGAGGAAATGGAGCCAAAAAGGTGATAGAAGTTTAATTATAATTCCATGCAAAACATTGTTAATTGAACTTCCGAGTAAATATTCAACTTTAGCATCCAAAGTTGAGTACCATCCAAACATAAAACTAAAACATTTATTTTTTGAAAAACATGGATTTAGAAACACACAAAATAATTCACATAAGGGAAGAAAATCTTATTGTATACCAAAGCCCATAGATCATCAATACTTGAAATCCATACAACATAAAATTGCAAATCACGAAAGGTCAAAAACATGTGAAAACATGATGTTTCTTTCACATATTGAGTCTAATTACATCTCAAAATTGGATAAATTTTGTAGACATCATTAATTTACTATTTGCACAACCTCAAACTTCACTTTTAACAACAATATTTGCAAACAATGGAGTAAATGCAACTAGAGATAGTGTGAACAAGGAAAGACATTCAAAAGGAAACTCAATGAAATAAGGTAGAGAGCAAAGTTAACCTAGTTTCTTTCATGAACAACCATTGTTGTTTATGTTTTTACATATAAGAAGACAACTTATCCTTAATACAATCTATCTTAGTTTCCTTTGTATTTAAACGTCTCGAGTTCATAGTTCCAATAACAACAAAAACTTCTTGTTTACATAAAACATTGTGTTTAATAGCATTGCAATTGTTCCAATGAAATGTTGTAACACAAAAGTGGGTCTCCACATAGTGTGAACACTTGAGCCTTGAGAGTTTGCTTTGGTATAATTAGCCGTCCTGATTTTTGGCAGCGGATGTTTTCTCCATGACGGCTGCATGGCTGTGCATGGGACGTTTTGTGTGAGAAGGTGTACAGGAATGAAGGCGGCGCGAATGATGAAGAGGAGTGGAACTGCATTGATGCGTCGAAAATGAAAAAGGAGGAGGAGGTTTGATGGAGAAGTTAAGTGGAGAACAGAACGGGAGAACGGTTGGGTGTGATGGATTTTTGGAGAAGAAGAAGTTCGGTGGTGGAAAAAAAGAAGCAGATTTTGTCGGATAGACTAGAGAGCACTAAGAGAGATTGAGGAGGTAATCCTTGTGGAAACATTGAGAGAAAGCTCAGTTAATGAGGATAGCTTGGCTGAATGTTAAAACTTTCCGCTGCGCTTGGCAATCGGTCAAGCTGCTACAGAGAAATTGGAGAGAGAGAGACTAGAGAGCATTAGGAATCTTGTGATTTTGTGAACATTTTTGGATGGAAAGCAAGCTTGTGCTTTCGGGGAATGTACAGAGTCTGCAATGCAATGAGAGAGTTCCCTTGTTGGCATCTGTGTGAATGGGCGAGGCATGAGATGGATCCTGTGAAAACCTGTTCTGCTGTTGTGCGGAAGCAAAACACTTGTATGTCTTTGATCTCATGATGCTCGTTTGAAAGAATCACTAGGTGGTTAGTGTGCTGTGTGAGATCAGAGGTCTGAATTGTGTGTGAGTATTTTAAGAGAACATGGACGCCTGGGTTCGTTGAAGGCAATCAGTGTGCTGTGTTTTCGGACCCTTTTTTTTTTTGTTACAATGTATCCTTCTAGTTTACTCGTACAAAATGTTTTATAAAACTTGACCATAGATGCAACTTATGATTACACAAAGTTTGTGAGTTTTAGAAGGAATAAGTATATTAATATCATAAATTTTAATTCATTATTTATTTATTATTTTCATGATCTAATATGATATTGTTATATGAGGAGTGAAATGATGAAACCTTGCCAAGCATAAATTTAAAAAACACACAACTTGGGACAATTTTTTTCATTAAATAATCCAATTTTGTGACTTTGAAATGGTCATGTGCAGAAATAGAAAAAGCCACATTTGGGACATTTGTGAAGTCCCTTTTGTGTCCTGTGATAATTTTGCTCTAAATGTCATCCATATGAACGAACGTGTCAAGTCTCATCCCTTGACGTGCACACTGCTGCTGTGTTTTGAAGACGAAGAAGACGACGTCGAAGAACCGGAAGAAGTCGAAGACGAAGACGCAGAGGTGTCCGCGAAATTTAAATTATTTGCGTTTTCCCAAGAATCAAGCGCTGTATCTCTTTCTCTGGGCTGAGTTTGGAGATGGGTTTATTGAAATCTGCTATAAAAAAAAAGATCCAAAGCTCCGATGAGGTGAAGAAAGAGCGAGAAGACGTGAGAGGTTTTTGTTTTTGATGGAGATTCTGGTGACCTTGGCGATGGTTGTGCTCGGATTAGGTCTGTTGTGGACAGTCAAGATGCTGGGTAGCACTGTGGCGGGCAGGATGCGTGCTCGTGGGGCATCGCGGTCGCAGGCGCGGCGACATTTCGTGAAGGCCGCGCAGTTGTTGGCGAAGTCGCGGAGTCCTGGGAACGCCGGGGCAGTGGGGCGGAAGATAGCGCGCGAAGCCGTGGCTGAAGCGGATGCCGCCATTCTTCTGGACCCTAAGGATGCTGCTATGCACATCGTGAAATGTTTGTCACTGCAACAGCTGGGTCGCCCTGCCGCCGCTGTGCGCTCCCTGAGTACGGCCCTCACAAAACCCGCTTCTCGTTCCCTGTCCCCTTCCGAAAAGGCGGAAGCGCTTGCCAAGCGCGCAAGTAAGTCTTTTTCTCTCGGGAGTTAGTGATTTGTCAACAAACCCTAACTGCATTTGAGCTCATGAGAAACCCTAAACTGAAGAGGGTTTAGGGTTTCGCACTGAGGAAAATGAAGAATGCACTATGGATGACATTGTCGCTGTATTTGCTTGGATTGTGTTTCCAGGTCTGTTTTTGGAGCAGGACAAAGGAAGGAGAGGTCTGGATTTAGCCATTGCAGATTTGGAAGAATCCTTGAGTCTGAAAGCAGACAATGTTGATGTACAATGCATGTTGGCAAGTTGCTACGAGAAGAGCGGCCAAAAGGAGAAGGCAGTTGCAGCCTATCAAAAGTCCCTTGATCTCAATCCTGACTTTTCAGAAGCCAAGAAAGGCTTGTGAAAGGTAGAGTTGTAACGCAAGAGCTAAAGTTCCTTCCCAGTCAATTTTCCCAGCAGGGGCTCTGTCTCTCTCTGTCTGTGCAAAAGCTGCTCTGTGGCTGGCACATCAAGGTTTTGTATCAGGGCGAGTAGTTTTTATCTCTGGTGCTTTACTTCAACTCACTAAATATAAGATTGGATTACTCTGCCATCAAAGAATGTGGAACAGGGCTGGCAGCTAAACATGCTAAGTGCCTGAAGTTCACAGTTTTGTCATTGAGCTTGTAGCATAGAATCACACTGCAGTGTACAGAACGAGAGATATTTATCCTGCAGATTCCGCATCCATCACAACACTTTTTCTAAGTGGCACCCACTTTCTAGTATCACAGAATGCCAAGCTTTTACATGTTTTTAGTTACCATGTGGCCTCAGAAGATCCTATTTGTAAACTCTGACAGTCAGATCCACAATTTGGAAGAGATGTAATTGGTTGAGCTATCTGTGAGGCAATTCACTTTTACACCAAGTCTTCAAAGCACTTTCAAAATGATATTCTGCATAGATGATGTTAGAATCTTCACAACAAGTAAACTGATAACAGTGATTCTTGCATCCAGGGTTACTTTTGTTGTGCATCTTCCTCCTCCAAAGACATACCCACAATAAGCATGTGATGAAGTTTGAAATGCAATTGCAGGTGTATTAAATAGATCTTGTACATTGCCCCAAGAGTTGACAATTGTGTACCTGTTTCTGGAACTTGGTGTGTTTCACTTTTTTTCGTAGCTTGCTAATCTAAAGTAAAGGGACCATTGGAAGTGGAACCCCACTGTAAGTAGTAGCTTTCGAAATTGCTACTGTTTTGATCTGTTTGTTTTGACAACTAGTCTCTGGGAAATAGGATCAGTCTTTTGGGCAACAGCAACCTGTAGTAGAGTAAGAATGCCACAAGACATTCAAGAATCACATGACAGAAGGTCAAAAATCACATGCCTGCTCTTTGGAAAGTGACCAGATTCATGCAGCTGGAAGCAGATTCCAAGAATTTTGCCTGATTGATTATTCTCAGGCATGGCCAGAACAAGACTCTAAATATTCAAGGCCATAATGCAGGTTAGTCTTCTGCTTTGGAGTAGTGATACACTCAGTGTTCATGTTATGTCTCCTCATTTCTGTTGTGATTTTCAGAGCCAACTTTGTGTCCTTTCCAACTTCACATGCTTCACTGCTGGCTTTCCTTGCCCTCAGATGGCAAAGCTGATTTGTTCCATCAAAGGACCATGTCAAACATTAGTTTCATTCATTGAACTGGCAGTGTATATTGGCATTCCACAGCTAATTTGACCTCCAATCTGATTGTGTAATCTCATAGATCACAATATCTGCTGCAAGAAGTGTAGAGGTTAAGAACAAGATAAACAAACCCATTTCCTTTTATCAAAGCTGACATGCAGCTTGAGAGCGGACAAATAAGTAGTTGCTAAAAATAAATGCAGTGCCTGCTAAAGAACTCTGGAGAGGAAGTCAACTTAGTTCAAATCTGTTACTTATGAGCTCCATTGGAATTGGGTCATTGGCAATGGACCTAACAGCAGCTGCCAGCTCCATATGCAATTCCATTAACTGCACTATGCACCTGGTGATCAACTCATCATCTATTAATTTTGTTGCATGCTCAAAAGTTTCCTCATATAACAAAATTTGGACTTCACCATGAGTCAAGAGTTCATATGGAGGGTAGTGTACTGTGAAGACACTAGATTTAGTTTCTGTGGTGTCCTGTCCTCAATAATGTGAAGCTATTGGGTTTCAAATTCATCATCATAAACCTGATCCTTATTCTAGAAACAAGTCCACCATCACCTAAGGACCAACAGTAAACTTCAGCTGACAATTTCTCACAAAGCAATCCTCTCTTGTGTTACTGTCATCCTTTCTGAACCTGTGAAGACTTATTAGTATTGATAGCTTCACAGGACTGCTGGTACCAAGTCAGCCTTCACTGGAGGTTAGTAACAAAATTAAATTTCTATGGCGCTGTTTGGAGGAAAGTGAGATTTTGGTGTGAGCACCTATTCACTGAAAGGAACCATGAGCAAAGAAAGTGTTGAGCTTCTGCAAGTAGGTCTGGAGCAAGTGCCAGACTAGCAACCATGGTAGAAAATGCTCCACAACTCTGAAGCTCTGCCTTCACTGAGCCTGGTGGTTGCTGCATGGCATGATGTGCCAGAGCAGAGACATTACGCTTAAAGAGATATGGCCAGAGCTGCCATGCATGCAATCTGTGCACAAATATCTTTGAATGAGTGTCCAAAGTACATCAAGGTTTCATCCTTGTTGACAATCACAGTCTTAGTGTAACCAAGGGCAAAAAAATTTGTCTCCCCACAGTGCAAATCTCTAAGGTCCTCTCAGATACATTCTCTGCATTCTCAACAGACACTGCTTGGTGCAGCAACAAACATAGAGACGTTGTAAATTAACAAAGATATCAGATCTGGATGGACTGTCCAATTGCTTGTTTATCTTGTGAAGAGAAACAGTGAATGCACCTGGCAAAAGGACTGAGCTGGTTGTAAATCTCTTCCTTGTTCTTCAAGCAGATATTGAGAATCCCCTGCACAGCCCAGGCTGCTTCACTAACTCTGTGCTCTGCCGTGCTGATCCTAGTCCTCACATAGACAAAAGATCTTGGAGAAGGCTGCTGTGAGTAAGAACTCACATCCGTGGCTGCTTTCAAAAACATCTCCACCAATTCCAAAATGAGATCTCCTGCAAAGAATGACATCCAAAGAGACATATATACATCAGCAACAAGCAAGAAACCGATGAATTCAGAAACCAAAAAAACAGATAAAAATTCATGTCAATGATGTGTTTCTTGATTTTCAAAAACCCAATCAAGCATTCGCACAGTCATTTACCATTAGTTTCTCCACTTGCAACAAGCATTTTAAACTTTTGTGCAATTTGTTGCAACTCAAATGCTGAGAAATTTCTCACCCACAGAACTGAAGCAACGCTGTCAATGAAAAACCTGCTCACTGTATCACAAACCTGTGCATATAACCCATCACCAGCAAAATCACAGCAAGATCATCATCATCCCCACCAGGTTGATTGCACAAATTTTCAAACTTGGAAACTCAAAAGATCCATCATCACAATTGGTGATTCAGGCAGGAGCCACAAGAAGAAAGAAAGAAAGAAAGAAAAACCCATAGGGAGACAGACCCATACCAGAGGTGTTTGAACCCCCAACAATCCAAGAGCAACGTTCACCAAGGGGGATAATGCTTGCTGGAATTGTAGCGTCCGTCCCACCATCTTCTCGGCTGTCTCTTCATCCCCCTCCTCAGTAGTTGTTCCATTCTTACGAAGAAGAATGCCGCCCCCAGTACCCTTGTCTTGTCTCTTGAGCGATTCTAGAGCTCCAGTACATTCTCCACGTTCATGGAAGGTGTGCTGCAATCTTCCTTCCATCTGCAAACAATTGAGAATCGACACGACACAGGGATGCAGGCAAGTAACTAGAAACCGACATCAAGCACGTCCCCATACGCTCTCTTTCTCTTAAACCCTAATCCAGGCCCTAACGAAAGCTGGCTGTTATATGTTCTTCTTCTTCTAGCTTGGTTATCTTTGCTCCTTCAGCTACGCTTATCTATACTAATAGTTGAAGTTGATGCTCGTGTGGGAAGAAGAAAGAAGAAGAAGAGTACCTGCCCACGTGGGATTTTGCAATGGGTCCCATCCCTGACCCACCCACCATGGGAGGGTTTTCTGTGTAGATGTCCTGATTTGATACTTGGAGAGAGAACATCATGTACTGGGCTTGGAAACGACAAGAATTGCAGAACAACAAGAAGTGTTGTCTGCAGCACCGTTTGCAGTGCAAGGAGACAAGAGCGTTAAGAGATCCAAGTTGGATTTTCTTTTGCAGCATGATTTTTATGTTGTGAGACACTTTCTCTCCCACATCTTGAATCAATTTTCTCTGTCTTCCTGGACCAAGAATGAATATTTTTTTCTTCTGTTTTCTATAGGATCTATTGTACATCAAGTGAACAAAGATATAGTTGTTGAAATTCAAAGGCGCTGTTTTCTAATGGAGTTTCACCACATTTATTATGAATTGCTGAACAACAGTTGTTGGGTTGTGCAAGCATTTGTACTGCGTTCAGCTTTTTGTATGAAAAAGGCATATTGTAGGAGTTTCAGGTTGGTGGAGTTCACAATATTGTTTCTCAAATATTAAGAGCCAGAGAGATCACATTTTAGCTTCGTTTGAAATGGCTGTCCTATGCATCAGTGGGGGTGCTGACCGGGATTCTTGCAAAAGTGGCAGAAGAGGTTATGGCTGGTTGGAAGAAGGATATGGAGCTGATTGAAGAGAGAAATCTTTACTGTGGAGAGAGAACAAGCACCTTACTGGAATCAATCTCCACTGTCTGGCGCTGATGAAGTTGGCATGGATCCATGGCTGCTCCTCAGTTCTTATTTCATATTGAAGGTAAATGGTCCAACACTTTGCCATAAAACTTGATCTTCAAATCCATTGGATACACATTAAGTCAGGTGCTTGCAATGATTTAGATGGAATTTTTTTTAATAGATGACGGCTATGTCCATGTTGACTTTTCAAAACAATTTGTAGTTTAAGATAATCTTCTCAAGGGCATTGTATGAAAAGATTGATTTTGTCTATCCTTCGGGTGAAGGTGTTGTCAAAGCCAATCTAATGTTTTGTTTGTACGTGGATGGTTTTTTGTATTTATGTATGATGACATAACAGCAAATCTTGTCGGGGAAATTCCAAAGAATTGACATAGTTCCATAAATGACATGTAGCAACAACACCAACATAGGTCATAAAACATGTATTGGGAATTTCAGAATCAATTATACAATTATGATATTTCATATGATAGTTTGTGTAGTTCAATGAGTTGTTAAGGGATGATGTGCATCCACAAGCATTCATTGTTAATCCATACTGGATGTTCTTTTTCATTTGTAAATAGATGAAGTTCATTCATCATTGTTAATATTTCATCCCTGATAAATGTTTAAGATGGTAAAAAAATGTCTTAGAGCAACCTTAGTAGTGCTCAATATGTGACCCTACAAATTAAAATTGGATGAAGAAATGTCTAAACTTGTTGGTTTGGCACAACAAAATCAGGTTGACCCAACCATTTTTGCACAACTTGCTAAGGCTTGTAAAAGGTGCATCAAAGCCTTACACTTGCTAAAAAAGAGAGTAATAAATATGATTTGACTATTGCTCCATGATTCTTATTGGCCATTCATAATGATTGGTCCAAGTGGTTTGCTACTAGTATCATGCTAGCAACAAACCACTTAGACAACCTATTATGATTGGCCGATCATAAACAAGGAGCAGTAATTAAATCATGTTTATTATACTCTTCTTTAGTAGGCACACAACTTTGTAGCACCTTTTACTACCCTCAACATAGAGGTTGAACACATGTGCTTCATGATGAGCTTGACCTACTTCTTGGTGAGAAATATATTGTTATTGTTGATTATGTTTTTTGTTCATGTGATCTCAACTCATGATTGTTTTTGGTCAATGTTAGGATTTGGGGTGTTCATTTGTTACCAAGTGACCCAATATTCTATCTTTTTTTTTTGGGGAATAAATAAATACTCAACATTGAAATTTTAGAGCTCAATGAAACAAAACTTTAAAATGTGGTGAATGTGAACTTTTGCAAGGTATTTGATTGAATTAACACCAAGCATATGAGCTAACCACCAAGCTCTTCCAATCGTGCAAGTGTAAATTTGTCACCTTTGCCTTCTAGAGGAGACCTTGCAAAACCACAACATTTGAAAACTCTTATTTCCCATTTTCCAATGTTTGTCATTTATAATAAAGTGTGTTAATCATTCATTGACTAGATATGGTAATTAAGGATGAGATTTGACTTACATCATTTTGTGCGTCAAACAACTTGAGAAATCTCAACTAGTTACTACTAACATGTGTCTTTGCATTGATCAAAAGCCATATGTAAATTCAAAGAACAATTCAATTTGTTGTAAATCTTTTTGACAAAGGTTTGTTTTTATCTTTCCTTGTGTTTATTTCAATATCTTGTTTATTTTTAAAATATCTAACTTAAAGTGCTTAGTAATGGTATTATTTATAGCTAATTGTGTTAATTTTTTTGATGATATTTAAACCATGATCATTTTATTTTTTTTAGAATGTTTTTGTATAAGGATTGAAATGCACATGTACGTCTTTGATTTAGTGATTGCTTAGTACCTTTCCATCATTTATTTCATATTCTTTCCATTAAAATTGGCATTTAAGAAAAAAGAAGTGTAATGCGAAAAAATTAGTAAATAGAATATTATATATATCTTCAAGATTTTTATGTTCATTTTGTTGCCAAAATGAACACAAATTATATTTTTCACAAACATTAAAGTAAAAATATTACATATCTTTTTTTGGATAGATGATTAAAATCATTGTTATAAGAAATAAATATAATTTTATTATGGCTCGATGAATGTAATGTTCATGTTGTGAATGATGTCATTATTTCAAATTTTATTGTATTTGTGTAAAGGCACATGAATGATGAAAGCTAATGATAAATATTCTTGCATTGCAATAATTTAATCAAACTCATAAAACATTGTTTATTAATAAAATTGAGTTATCCATAATATAACACATCTTGAATTTTATAATTTGAGTTGTTATTTACAAATTTAGTTTAACTTGTTGTATGAAATTGCTAAACCCAAGTCACAAAACCCAAGATATGTTGTAATAGATTACGTAAGTAAACATCAAATAAAATGAACATTTAACAAATTAAAGGAATTTGGTGTAGTTGTGACATGCAAGTTTATTGTTAACAATTTGATTACAATATTATTGTTTTTTAATCATATTCATTATTATTTTATTATTGTCCTTTGATCTATATGGTTTCATAGGTTAAAAAAATGATATGAAAATATAATTTTAACATGTAATTTTTGTTGTTTTATTTTGTGTTATGTGTTTTTTTTTTCAAGTTTATTTTATTCTTTTACTTATTTTATCTACTTCATGTTTATTTATTTAAACATTTCATTTGCGCATTATTAGTGGTAGATTTTGTTGTGTTCATTGTAATGTAAAATCCATAAATCTATGATAATTTAAATATTTTAACAAAAGTCAGATTCAAATGTGATGCATCTTGGGTTTATTAAACGATATTAATAAAAAAACTTTTTGATTCTTCACTCTCCAATGAAATACCAAAAAAAAAAAAAAAAAAGAAAAAAAAAAAAAAAGAAAAAAAAAAAAAAATTAAAAAAAAAAAAAAAATAAAAAAAAAAAAAAAAAAAAAAAAAAAAAAAAAAAAAAAAAAAAAAAAAAAAAAAAAAAAAAAAAACTGAATAGAACCATTAGTGCGGAAACAAATA
>Ga0116227_10009634_pt1 | contig 17398 bp, 17 predicted proteins | sample S1TSphgellanicum_FD_89693 | JGI IMG/M metagenome (GOLD analysis project Ga0116227, IMG submission 89693) | Host-associated microbial communities from peat moss isolated from Minnesota, USA - S1T2_Fb - Sphagnum magellanicum MG | ecosystem: Host-associated > Plants > Peat moss > Unclassified...
AATTTTTTTTGGAGTTTTTTTGTGGTTTTTGATAAATAAGTAATCTACATTTTTTTCCACAAATAAATTTTAATTTTTCACTTTATAAAAAAAAATAAAAAAGTTTTTTTTTTTTTTTTTTTCCTAATCTCTTCTTTCAATCATATTCTAACATAATTTACAAAAATATTGTGAAAATATTTCAATAGTTTGAAGTTGAATACACTCAAACATGCACATCCTTAAAAATAATACAATGTGCATCCCAAAAGGGTCCACCGTAGAATGCTTTCACATTAAATTACATGTATCATCTTCCCATATTTCATTTCCTTGGCACCAATCCTTTAGTAACCATTACAACAAAATAATTAATACACAAGTTATAATCTATGAAATAAACAAGATTTTTTTTCCTTGAAAGTATACCCCCCCCTCCCCCCCCCACCCCCCCCAAGATGCAAAAGACTCAACACCAACCTTACTTTGTATGCTATCTACTTCCACTTTGATTCATGGCAATTTGTATGTGCAACTTTATTTTCCTTTTGTACTTTAAGGAAAAAAGAATAAATTAATTTGCATGGTTTTACAAATTTCATTTCTAAAACCTAAAATATCTTTGTATCTACAAATGACATGGGAGGTGGATAACAAAAACCTAGTTTAAAAATATGAAATGGAATTTGATTAACCTCCTTAAACAATTCAATATCATTTTTTGATCTCCATATTATCAACCATATAAAAAAACATTAGTGTGGCCCCATTTGATTCAAAGCTTCAACGTCCAAAGCCATCATGTTGTGAAATTGAATTGGTTTTGATCATCAAAATGTTTAATTTTACATCAAAAATTAATTCTAAATATTGGGATTGGCCAATAATTTTGCTAACAAAATTTTCACCATCGAAACATTTGAAATTTGAAACTTCACTATATATATATATATCTACTTCAAGAAATCTTTCTATTATGTGTTTTTTTATAATATTTTTGTTTGCTACTTTGTGCAAACTTATGACCACATACTAATATATCCACCTTATAATTGGATCTGTCTTGATAATAATACATGTTATTTTGAATTTCTAAGTTGCATGCATGAATATAATTGAAATTCATAATAATAGTCTTAATACTAATATGTTAGCAATAATTATGAACTTTATCAAAATTTAGAGATCTAATTTTTTTTACTAATGAAAAATTGAAAAATTTGTTAATGATATCATTTTCTTGAAAATGTTTGCTTCATTTTTTAAACTTTTGACTTTTGTGAAATAGGAAAATAATTAGTGTTTAATTTTCCAATTTGTGAAGTAGGAGGAGGGTAAGTTGGTTGTCATGGGACAAGAGGATTTAAACAAACTTGGGGAGAGGTGACCTAGGGAAGTTCAAAAACTTAGTTTAAAATAAGCTATTCCATCAAAGGTCTAGACAAGATAACTTTGGTTGTTGAAAGGAATATTTTTAAAAGCCCAAGCTATTTGATGTCGACCATGTGAATTTTCTCATGGCCATGGACTCAATTTAGAGAGTAAGTTTGAAATAAATTCTTTTAATTCCAAGGTCAATAAAATTAGGCTTTTAGAGTATAGTTTTATCAATGTAATATCATAGGATATCCCCCCTCACATGCAAGATAGCTAGGCTTTTAGGAAGAATACTTTCAAAAGCTTTGATCTAGTTAGCATTGGCCAAGGTTAAGAAGAAGTTTGGACAAGTTTAAAGAATAGTTTTCAAAACTAGGGATTTTTGCACAACTACTACTTGCCATCAAAATGGGCCCAAGCTTTTGAAATGGACATTCCCAAAAGCCTTAGGCTAGTATTTTCATCTTGGTTAGTTTGAAAACATGAGAACCCCCTTTTTTTAACCCTGGAAATAAAAAGAGGGTTAAAATGAAAAAAAGATTATCTAGTTCTAACAAGGGTTTAAACACCCAAGCTATTTAACATTGGACATGGTCAAGAAACCTTGGCAAGGGTTGAAAAGCCCAAGCTATTTAACCATGACCAAGGTTAAGAAGCCCGGGCTATCTAACCTTGACTAGCATTTCAAAAAAAAAAACTTGGGCTATGTAACCCTAACCAAGGTTAAGGAGCCTGGGGCTATCTAACCTTGGTCAAGATTTTAAAAGCTCATGCTTTTTCAACACCCTAGACATAGAACCGCAGTTATGATGAAAGATATCCATGAAAACCCTAGGCTTCTTAAGCTTTACATTTTCGCACAATCATTAAAACATGTAAGTTTTTATTCTCAAAATTTATAATTTATGTTCTTAACTAACCATCGTTATGGTTTTAATAAAATTTCAAAAGTCCAAAAAATTTATTTGTCAAAACATAATTTAATGAGTCTTGATACGTATTAGATAATTTGATGCGCTTTGATACCTAGTAGATAATTTGAGGGGTAGAGACTTTGATAGATAATTTGACAAGTGAGCTTTGGATACATATTAGGTAGATAATTTGATGAGTGGGCTTTGATACATACCTATTAGGTAGATACTTTCATGGGTGGGCTTTGATAATACCTATTTGGTAGATAATTTGATGGGTGGGCTTTGATTACATACCTATTAGGTAGATAATTTGATGGGTGGGCTTTGATTACATACCTATTAAGTAGACACCTAATTTGAAGGGTGGGCTTTGATTACATACCTATTAGGTAGATAATTTGATGGGTGAGCTTTGATCCATACCTATTAGGTAGATACCTAATTTGATGGGTGGGCTTTGATTACATACCTAGTAGGTAGATAATTTGATGGGTGAGCTTTGATACATACCTATTACGTTGATACCTAATTTGATGGGTGGGCTTTGATTACATACCTATTAGGTAGATAATTTGATGGGTGAGCTTTGATACATACCTATTAGGTAGATACCTAATTTGATGGGTGGACTTTGATTACATACCTATTAGGTAGATAATTTGATGGGTGGGCTTTGATACATACCTATTAGGTAGATACCTAATTTGATGGGTGGGCTTTGATCACATACCTATTAGGTAGATAATTTGATGGGTGGGGCTTTGATACATACCTACTAGGTAGATACCTAATTTGATGGGTTTTGATACTTATTAGATAGTTTGAAGGGTTTTGGTACATTAGTATTTTAGATAATAATTTCACTCAAAGGATTCATCACTTGCGATTAATTTGGGACTTCGTCGCACGTCTTCATTACGTGACTACAGTCTCCTACCAAAGGATTTTCTTGTGACTGCAGGGGAGAAGGAGGGAGATCACAAGGAAACAATGGGAAGTATAAGCAGGAGTAGCACACATGGTTTGTATTCTGTTATGCCAGTTATGCAGCAGGAGGAGAGGAGGAGGAGGAGGAGTAGGGAGCAGCAGCTGTATCTGTTGCTGGAACCTGGATCTGGATTGAGAGAGAAGAGCCTTCTGCTCTCGCAGCAGCAGCAGCAGCAGCAGCAGCCGGTTTTGGAGAACATACAGGAGGATTGCCCCATGTTGTTGCCATGTTATCCAGCTCCAGAAACTCCTCAAGAGCCCATGGAGTTTTTGTCTCGCTCATGGAGCATCTCGTCTCTAGATATAGCTCGAGCTCTTGCTTCCAAAACCCAGCTTACAGGAGGAGGTGATCAGCAGGAGCACCGCGTGAGGACGACTGCTACCGAAGCTGATGAGCCTATTCTCCAAACTGTACCCTTCACATTCGCTTCCTCCATCACTTCCCAGTTAGTGATGGAGCGCATCATGACTCCTGGAGCTGTAAGTTTCCACCACCCTCTTCTTCTCACAAGAAGACAATCTTTGGTACAGAGGAGTTTAGGGTTTAGGGTTTAGGTGCTATTATTGCATTTTTCCGTTTGCATGTGCCAAGCATGCATGGCAGTCTTCTTCGTCCTTGGGTCTGATTCTGGGACACAGGTGTGTGATTTGGGGGTATATGCTCTGCGGTGGTAGCAGGAGCTTTCTCCAGTCACTTCACGGAGAAATTCACACAGCAGTGGACCATTGGGTTTGGCCAGCCCTCCCCATTCTCCTCACCAAATGGAAAACTACAGGGTATGTAACTTCTTCTGATTTTGCCCCTGATCCTTTTCCTTTCTCAATTATCTAGCTGATCATTTTGCTTTACAGATTCTCATGACAATCAATTGACAGAAGACTAAGGAAAATTGGGATTGTTGTGAAGAGATCTATCAGTGTATGTAGAAGATGGTTGTGGCATTACAAGAATTAGGTTACAGCAGTGGACCCCTCTCAGTGCTCTCTTCAGATAGTAGTGGTGCTGCTCAGTCAGAGAAAACCCTAGAATTGTTTGCAGGATTTCTGCTATAGCTGACTGCCCTTATCTATCAGTATATGTGAGAAGATGGTTGTGGCATTAGGAGCATTAGGTTACAGCTGCAGACCCATCTCAGTGCTCTCTTCTGATAGTAGTGGTGTTGCAGCCCACTCAGAGAAAACCCTAGAATTGTTTCCAGGATTTCCACTATCACTGACTGTCGATATCTATCAGTGTATGTGAGAATACGGTTGTGGCATCAGGAGCATTAGGTTACAGCAGTGGACCCATCCCAGTGTGCTCTTCTGATAGTAGTGTTGCTGCCAAGTCAGAAAAAACCCTAGAATTATTAGCAGGATTTCCACTATCACCAACTGTCCATATTGATTAGTCAACAAATGGTAGATTGGGGGGGCATGCATACTTAGCATCTATCTCTTGTTCTCTTGTTGTGTGCTTTCATCTGAAACATTTTGCATGATTTGATCTGCATAGGAGCTGATTTGGAAGACTCATTTTGAACTTCTACAGAAGTGCACGAACTCAGGAGTATGCTGATTCAGGAACCTGATTAACATGATTGGTGTGTTCTATGTCTGATAAACTTGTGTCTGGGGTTTGGAATGGAATTTCTTCTAGTTCTGGAGAAGCTTCAGCATGGTCCAGAAACCATTAAGGGGAAACTCAATGGGGCGCTGGATCAAAGACCTGAAAGAGAAGAGGAAAGAAGCAAATCGCTCTCAAAATGCCCAAATACATGCAGCTGTTACAGTTGCAGGTGTGGCAGCAGCAATTGCTGCGGTTACTGCTGCAACAGCAGCATCTTCCTCAGAGGATTCATTGTCCAAGACATCCATGGCAGTGGCTTCAGCTGCTGCTTTGGTTGCTGCTCAATGTGTGAAGGTAGCAGAGAGTATGGGTGCAAACCATGAGCATCTGGCTGCTATTGTTAGCTCTGCTGTCAATGTACGGACTGCTGGGGATATCATGACTCTCACAGCTGCAGCTGCCACTGGTGAGTGTCTCATCAACTGATTTTGACCTCTTATTGAAATTGTTATAGTGGTGTTCTGTCGTCAATGTATTCCTGCCACTATATTGAGTTTGTTTGCCTCTATTGGATTCTGTGATATCTATTTGATAAGTCGGTTCAAATGGTGTTGTTCTTTCCTGCCAGAATTGACTCTGTAATTTCTTTGCTTGCAGCATTGAGAGGTGCAACAACCCTCAAGGCAAGGACAACAAAGGATGCCTGTAGCCTTGCAGCAGTGACACCCTATGATCAGGGATCTAGTTGTCAATCTATTAGCTTTAGTGGTGAGCTGATAGAAGAAGGTGTTGAAGCAGAGGTGAGCTGTCACGAATGTCTGGCACGGGGTGCAGAGTTTCTCAAACGCTCAAAAAAAGGTAAGGGAGGCGCTTTTCAGACAAGACCCTCATTTCAGAGATCTTGGTGACAAGTTTGTTCTAAGTCTGTGGTCAACTGGACATAGGCATTTTCTTCGAATCTATGTGTATTGTATATGAAATGTAGAGTCTGATGGAGCCCTTGGTTTGTATGTGACCAGGAGAATTGCAGTTGAGAGTTTTATTTGTATACCTCAACAAACTAGGCCAGGTAAATTGCTTTCATATGTTATTTGTCTTTGCTAGGGTGGTGAAGGGGATCTTTGCTCTTGGCGTTGAAGTCCTATAGTCTTCACAACAAAACTGACAAAACGTGTTAGCTCCTGAGTGCAAATCTATCTGTACCACTCCTGTCCTCTCCGAGATCATGTCACTGATAAAGCTCTGTCCCTCCAATTCATGAGCCATGATCAGATCATGCATCTGGGTGGAACAGTAGATGAGTGTGTTTGTCAATCACATACCTCCACAGCAGATTCATTTACAGTTAGTCTTGGGATTTTTGGTCCCTGTTTTTTGATTCCCTCTATGTTACAAGAGCATGAAGTTTAGCTTGGTGACACCAGGGGTTATAGATGGAAATAGTATGGACGCACTCTCTTATATGGTATTGGGCCCTATCAGGTGACAGTGAAGGTACAAAGCAAGCACATGGGTGGCGTTTATAAGAAAAACAAGAAAAGTAAGCCTCTGTTGAGAATTATTGCTGTATGAGATATAGATATCAGCAGTAATTCTTCTGCTCCGAGACTTGGTTATGCTTTATGGGGTATGGTGCTTAAAAACAAGATGCATGTAGTATTATTGTCAGACACTCAGAAGAGCTGCTTGCTGCAGGTATGTTATTAGAAGTAAATCCAGACATACCGGGCTGGCCAGGTAGAAGTCTGCTGGAGAACAGCGAAGAGCACCGCTACTTTGCACTTAAAACAAGTAATGGGGCCATGGAATTTGAGTGCAAGAATGCAGCAGTTCACCAGCTGTGGACAACAGGAATTGCATATCTTCTCTGTATGCAACAACGGAATTTCCAAAGTTGTTCAAGATTGACCTTTGGGACTCCAGAGGGGGAAGTGGTACATTTGTCTCCACATCTGGGTCATAAGCTGGCACTCTAGATGCCAGATATTCCTGGTAAAGGATGTATTTGTCTTGGTGAAAACAATCGCATACTGGAAGTGATTGTAACATCCCTCTCATTTGATCCACCCTGAGACTAAGGTATCACATTCAAGCTCTATTTGTAGAGCCGAGGATTGTAAGGAGCAGGGAACTATGTACACAACAATGTGTACATGGCATGGTTTGAGGGATCAGGAGGATTGATCTCCACGTTGGGAGCATTATCAACATGGTGGTATAATTCTTACTGTCTGGTTTGAGTTGGTCCAACAATTCATTTGTGCACAACTTTAGTTCTTAAAGCACTTCCTGACCTTGTAGATTGTGTTGTGAACCTTAACTGTAAAAAGAAAGCAGAGCTGGATCATCTTGCCTCAGGATCCTGGGCCCTGAGCTGAGCATTTTTGGCTGCAGTATTTTTATGAATGCAAATTCTGAGGTCCAGATGAGGTGTCGTTCTTTTCCACTCAGTTGATTTCAGATGTGTTGTTGGGGGCTAGGCTGCTCCTGGAATGAGCTTGTTGGTGAATTTCAATTTTCTCACATTGGTGGAATATGTTTCAAAACTGCACTGTTCTAGGGACAAGCCATGTTTTTACCTTAAGATCTGTTGAATATTGAGATTGGGTGGTGATATGTCCTGCACCAATTGGCATTTGATATAACCCATTTCATGATGCAGATGACATTTATTGGGTTAATCTTGAAATACACTTGGAACTTCCTGTTCCTGCATATTATGACAGCTTCAATTGTTCCTTGTATTTTGTGACTTTCTGAAGAACTCCTTCTATAGTTGTGTCAAATGCATCTCCCTGCACACTTTGAAATCCTGCTGCATGTGAATGCCTTGCATAGAGCAGTTTGGGAATGAAAGAAACTATGGTTTCACGCATCTGTTCAATTTTATCCTCCGAGAATTTGAGAAGCTCAGCTTCTATGGATGTTCCCAATGTGACCTGCTCCTCAGAAATGTACACAGAGTAGCTGCACATCATTTGTAGATATACAAAGATTTCAGTCTCATCACTCATGTCTTCATATTCTCTCTGCCCACAGTTACCCATCAAAGATGAAAAAGCTCTGTAACTGCCACATATACATCATGCCAAACCAAGTGCATTATATTTTGCAGGCAAGGAAAGCGAGACAGCTTAGAAATAAACTGCACATGCACAGGAAGAAGAGAAGATTCATATCTGTTTACCTTTTCCTATCAGATGGGAAATGCAAAGTATATTGTGTGTATGCAGAGTGCTCATGGAAGAACACTGGAATACAACCAGCAATCATGCCATCAAAGGTCAAGCGGCATGTGGGAATATCACCCCTGGGTTGAAGACAAAACTTGGATCGCAAGAAGACATTCATGATGGGTTTTGGATTATGGTTGCTGCACTGGAGCTGGTGACAATTGATCAAGCTACAGGCCACTGATTCAGAGCACTGCTGCAGCAACCTGCTACGTATACTGTCTTTCAGATGAGCTCGTGTTGCACCTGCAAAGAGAAAGGACAACAAGTCTTAGGTCTTCAACAAAAATTGCATAAGCATTTGAAAAAGAGCTGGCAACAACAAAGACCATCTGACTTTCATGATGGTAATAGTAAAAAACAGAACTGTCAAAATGTATGGCCAGGACTCTCATATAACACTACTCCTGCAGATGATCAACTTCATCAAATTTTCAATAGAACCAAGAGAGTTACTGCAATGATCAAGAGTTGGATAGCTGCATGGCTTAATTATTTTTGGTTGCAAAAGTGCAGCCCTACTGTCATGTTTCTGTCAGCACTCTCACACCCTTTCTTCTCCCTGCAAAATCACTAAGGGGTTTATTGGCCTTGCCTACCAAGGCAAGGATATTGTGTTTAGATTCATTATAGAGTATGGTAGCTTAAAGGATTTTGGCCCCTAGGCAATAGGTTTATTCTTATATGAGGATTTTTGAAAGATGATATTTTGGCTTGTGTTGAAACTTGAGATTAGTTATAGAGTTATAATATCTTGAACGATTTTGGTTTCTTTTAGAGGATTTTTTGAAGATTATATTTTTGCATGGTGGATTATTTGAGTTTCCATAATTCTTCTTTTGCCTTCAAGATATTTTTTAATGTAAATGACAAGGCCATCGTGTGACACACCCCTTGTTATCAGATGATGCAATCTCAAGCTAAACTGTTACTTTCAGATCTTAGACAGCATTGCATTTTTCTCTGAAAAAAACAACACCCTAAACCCTAAACAGGGTGGAGGTAGAGCAGTGGATTGAGGGCCCATTTCGAAGGTACTGAAGCACCACAATTATCGCTGCAAATGGTTGAGAGATACTCAGATTTCGTTGGTCTGGTACAAGAGTGGTTTGCAGTAAGGAGAGACCAGGCTTGCAAAGAGGGAAGACTTTTGGGAGGACAGTTAGAACAACAAATAATGTGTGGGTTTAGGGTTCAAAAGCTTCACCTGCAAATGCAAACAAAGACCTTCGTTCCACGCTGCGGACCTTGGCCAACCAGCGGTACAGCTCAAGGACAGAAGAAGGATGGAACGAGGTGGGATACGGCACGGCTTGCTCATTCTCCAGCCATGGTTTTCTCTCCAGCAAAACAGTAGTCACATTCTTCATGTGGGGCAAAGAAAGGATCCCCGTGCCCCAGGATTCAACAACGCCATCGCTCGCTACATCAAAATCCCATGATGTTCTTCCCAGAACCATGAAATGATCGCAGCCTCCGTTGCGCCTCCACTCGTCTCCGGCGTTCTCTTTCAACCATTCCACCAGCTTTTTGCCATGTGTCTCAGCCTGTTCCTGTTCAAGCTCCTCGCCCGCACTAGCAGCGATGTCAAGAGATCATACGCGAAGGTTCATTATGACGAGCGAGCGACACAGATGTGCATGGGAGAGGTGAGGGATGCAGGCGCAGGGGATTCTCTCTCTGTTTTTTTGTTTTTTGTTTTTTTCAATTTTGTGATGTAGCCACAGCGACAATAATCCACAAGATGAAAGAGCCAAATTTGGCTACACCAGGTCAGAGAGGACAGTAGACATTTTTTAGAATCCTGCTATGTTTTGACGACCTTCCAATAGGGGAAAAAAGTGTCGCGTAGATCCGAAATTTCGGCACCTAAAAATGTGGCATGCGGACAAGCTAGAGACATGACATTTGCGCGTTTCAATGAGAAAAGGTGAGCATTGTTGAGTGCAGACGCAAACATTTACGTACCGTTGTATTGTACAAGTATCGAAGGGCATCCAATCTTGCGTAGTAAGGAATGAAGAAAGCATCCGCCATGGAAGCATTGGACGTTCGACAGGGGTAGCTTTGCAAGCGAGAATGGAAGATTAACTCCAACATGTAGGGATCTGTCTCGTACCACCCATGTCTGAAAGCGTCGTCAACAGCAGCAGCAGCAGCAATCGCCGAACCGGATCTGTTGCGAGGACGTTGTTTCTTGGAGTCCAAATTCATACCAAGGCCGTGGTTGCTTGTATGCGGACAGAAGTTGAGCCGACTGGTGATGCCGTATCGACATCTTGCAACGAGATTGGAGTTGAACTCAGGTGGTAGATTGTGTATGTAGATGTGTTTCCCTCTGCAGATCATGTGATCATAGTCTTCTGCTCTTCCTCCTGTGCCAGTACTGGACTGAACAAGTTCTTGAGAAGCAGCAGCTGCTGGCTTCTCCAAGGAAACCAAAGGCATGAGTGTTTTTCTGTTGAACTCTTGGTGTCTAGAAACGACTGGAGATGAACCTACAACTCGCTGGGGACGCAGAGATTCAGAAGGACTCGAGGTATCATCATGGGTGCGCGATGAAAGTAGTGCCGTGTCCAATCTTGCGAAGCATGTGAAATGAAGAAGCAACAGGATGATCACTCCTACGCTACAATACGCTGCACATGATGCGTGTACAGGACGCGGCACCGTTGCTGTAAAGGCCTTGGAGCTCCTGGTACAGTCTGATTTTTCTTTAATCTCCGTTGAATGATCATCTCTGACCATTGACCTCGTGATTCTCTTCTTTCTACGAGGCTTCCCAGCTCCAGCTCCAGCTCCAGCTCCAGCTCCTTCATGGGTAGCAATGCGGCCATGAGTTTTGCAACTCCTCTCTTGAAGACTACTCCCAGCAGTAGACAAAACCTCTAACAGGGTTATACCCATGATCTCCACCTTGAAATTGTCTCTCCACGCTAGGAATCACTGCTATTCTCCACAACAATTACCACTGCAAGATCCGCAAACCTGCCAAGAATTAAAAATTCCTTCAACAGGGGAGTGTTCCGGAATCTTGTGCGAGCGGATCTTGGCACACCAGCATCATCATCATCATCGTCTCCACCCACGAGATCCATGACCATGCAACCCATGCATCCGTAGCTTATTTCTTTCCCACGCATGTAACAAGAAACACAGTCCGGTTTTAGGGTTGAATCTGTTGAGGGTTTTGTACAGAAGTGCAGTTGCTTTAAGGGTTTTCTTGTAGGCTGGGGCTTTTACCAGAAATTAGGAACCCTGAGGTAGGAGTCCAGGGAGTCCCCAATTTCCATAAAGCCTCAGTCCATGGGCTTTACACTGTGTAAAGCCCACTGTGGTTTTTTTTCTCATGATACCTACCCTAATGCCTGCAAAGTTATCATGGGAAAATAAAGCACACCAGCTTCTTGTGTTTCATAAGCGATCCTCTGTATACACTAGAAAAAACTGCATTGGTTTTCAGGTGCTAATACTTATGTACACCCCCACTGCATCATGTGTCAGTCTCTTTGGCTTTCCACATCCATGAATCCTCTCAGTAAAATGATAGGCCAAGCCTCTTCATTTGTTGGCTCTGCTTGTCAAGAGAGACTACAGAACAATGCAAAGTTTCTTTGGCACCACATTTTGAGAACTGTTCACCTTGTGTTACTGTGAACTGTGAGGTTCATTTTTTGAGAACTTCATCAAACATTTTCTATTGACATTTTCTGACCTTGTCATAATGAAGGGGCAAAGCAATTAGGCATCGAGTTGCTTGTTCGTCAGTAATTTTGCTTTATGGTTTTTGATTATAAGGTCATCAAGTATGCAGGAAAGATGAACATTAGCAGAGATTTTCTTCCATGCACTACATGCAGAGAATGTTTACAAAAAATTGTTGGTCCATATGTGTACATTTGGACAGTATAAAAATCCTTTCCACCAAGAAAATGTTAGGAATGAACTAAATCTGCTTAAATATTAGTCAATGCCTAAGCTCCCTTTCTGTTGAAAGCTTTCATCTGAATCTGAATCATTGCTCCATTCCAATACCGCACAGCCCTCCAAAATGCTGAACTGAATTTCTTAAATCACTTGTTTCTCCAACTTGACAAGCTCTCTAGTGACACCACTGGAGAAAACTTGTAAGTCTCTCAACCACTAGGTATCTCACTTATAACCTATGCCTTTTTCATAAAGTTGTGTGCTACAAGGATGCTAAGATTTATACAGGAAGGGCCTACTTTGTACAACCAAACCTGCTCCAATGTTCCGACCATGCCTAGAACAATGCTCCTTGATCTGACTTTTGCTTCAGAAAAGGCTGTTGACATTTAAGTGTTCATCACTCTTTGATCAGACTACATTCAATGGAGTAGATTGATGAACTGCAGCATGTCCAATCAATGACAAAATGCTATCCTTGTGAACACAAATGAAAAGAAGCTGACCTAAATCACTTGTGTCCTATGAAGACCACAGGGTCATTGTACTTAACTTCAGCACTACTCCATCTGTACTCTCTGATTGCACCTCATTTCCGTACTTTCCTCCTTTTTTTCCCCTCAGTGTTGACTCCTTTTCCTCCACCTGATGACTTCCTCACTTCAGTTCCAGGACTTTGTTTTGATGTTGATTTCTGCCGTTTTAAATCATCCTCGTCACTTGCATTTAAACTTTCTGGAATGCGTGAAGCTTTCCTCTTCATCCCTTGACTCTTTGTCAGCAACTGTGAAAACCCCCTTGCCTTTCCTTGGACATTGAGCTTGGCTCGTTTTGGAGGACGTCCATCTGCAACTTTTTTGAGATGGCTGTCATCATCCTCTGATGGCTTGACTTTTTTCTTCCTTTTTGGCTTGGATCCAAGTTTGACATCTGCAGTTGACAGCTTCTCTTCTCCAACACCTAGCTTTTCTTCAAGTGTCTTGGTTGGAGATAGTCGAGATTCTGAGATGAAAACACCATTTTACCATCAGAAACACTCTAACAAAGACATACCTCCCACCTTTGGCATTTCTACTATTGGCAGATTTGATTTGGTGTTGAGACACCAACAACTAGTCCCCAAATGAAGACAAATGCAGACAGTCATTTTCAGGCAAATTGTGTGATTATTTATAATCAATGTAGAAAACCATCTATAAGCATAGTCTTGTGGTATGGTTCATCATGAAAGTTTGTCTTCAGAACTAACAGAGTGCAATTACACTAAGATCTTGGGACAGCTCATATAAGATGTGAAAAACTTCAAAACTTCCTCAGTTGCTTAGACAGGGACAGTGTGACATACTCCTGGAAACCCCACAGCTCACAAGGCAAGTGAGGCGTGCTTTTGTCTCAGCTTCCATAATCGGGGCAGGAGTTGGTGTGTCCACCATGCGAGAATCCCACACCCGCACCATCCCATCTGATGAAGCTGAAGATATCAAATCATACAACCCGCTAGAGTGCTCATCTGACCCCAAATTGGATCCCACAATTGCAAGACCACGAATCCTATTTGTGTGAGCATTTGCAATGGACCATGCCTGCTTTCCTGTGCGTGTGTCCCATGCCCTCACTACTGAGTCCTCGCCACCTGTAATCAATAAGTGGTCCTGAGAAAGAAACACACCCCAAAAGTCACTCACTAGTGTCAGACCCATTTTTCTTGGTGAAGTTTACGTGAGTGATAAGCTTCCTGGCTCCACAAAACAAACCCCTGACTAAGTTCTGTGGAGAACAAAATGTCTTTCAGCTGGAAAACCCCTAAAACTGATCAAACCACACTCTGCATCAATTACAGGTGCAGAGGCAGAACTACTGGATTAAAGAGAGAGTTTTATGTGGCCAAGGATGATGACTACAGAGCTGAATCTGAGCAGGGCACAAGCTAACAATCCCCCAAAGCATCTGAATACTTGTCATGACTTTTCAGACCCACTCCTTTTGAAGACCTGTTCTGTATTCTCTTCCACTAAATGTGGGCATATGCAGAACTAGAGACAAGGAGGGTTGCATGCAGGCATGCTGTGATCACAGACAGGAGGTCATCAAACCTTTTTTGCATGAGTCTGAAAGAATATTCAAACTTCCCACTTGAAGAATTCTGGAAATTCTACCACTAAACCCTAAACCCTGAAAAAAATGACACCATGTAGGGAAGGATGAGCGGAACTAGAAACAAGTGAGTGGAAGGGAACTTGCCACATAGGAGGGTTGCATGCAGGCATGCTGTGATCACAGACAGAAGGTCATCAAACCTTTTTTTGTCTGTGTCTGAAAGCAATTCAAAGTTCCACTTGAAGAATTCCAGACATTCTACCACAAAACCCTAAACCCTGTAAAGAAGGACACCATGTAGGGAAGGATGCGGGAAGACGGGGAAGAAGCAAGAGATGGCTTACTAGTTGTTGAGCAAGACAGAGAACACGTTTTTCATGCTCTAGAGGATGAAGAACAGTGCCGCTCTCTGCATCTCGAACCTCTACGACTGCGTCTCTCACCATGGAGTAAGAACCCCCATCCTGTGGCGCAAACTTGACAATGGAGGCTTCAGACCGCAGCTTCAAAGTAAAGCTGCACCTGCCGCTCATCAGATTCCACATCTTCAAGTGCCTGTCTCTGTCTACCGACAAAGCCATCATCCCCGTGGGATGGATGGACAGGTCATTGACGGCACCCTTAGAGTCCTTCTTGCTCCGCATCGTCTTGAGATGGATCCAAGAATCGGTATCCCAGATGAAAATGGAACCATCCTCGGAGCCACTTAAGAGATGTGTTGGGTGATTGCTAACTGGAGCACCACCGGCTCCTCTGGGCCCGTGGAATTGGAGGCAAGTCACGGCTCCCTCATGCTTGTACAGCGACCCCATATCTTTCTGCGCATTGAGGTCAAATACCTTAATGGTATCATCAGCTCCCCCTGTGGCCACCACGGAGCCGCACGACGCGATACACTTGATGGCTCCCAGATGCGCCGGGTAGGAGAATGCCCACTCCAACTGCTTCTTCTTCTCCTTCACTTCCCACCCCCACAAAAACCTCTCGTATGAACCTGCCACCAACTTCATGCCTCTCCACCTCTACTGGCCTTGCTGGTCCCCTTTGTGGCAGCAAAAGACCGGACGAGCTCTGCGCGTCCGTCTCTGCGGATGCACTACCCGTCTTCTCCCCGTCTCTCTCTACCCCATCGCCCAAACCCTAAAAGCTCCCGACCTCTAAACCCTCCTCTTCTCCCTGTCTCTCTGTCTCTAACCCCCATCGCCCCAACCCTAAAAGCTCCCCAAACCTAAATCCTCGACCAGAGCGCTCGATGCCCGTAATGACTCGCTGTGGATGAACCTCAGCTGGGTTAATATCTGGTTCCACCTTAGGCCCTGTTTACACTAGAGACCATGGGCGGGGGCCAAAGAACCTACCTATTGGTACCCCACTTTTTGGATGAGACCAAGAGAGAACCCATGGGCCGTGGCCCAATGTGTAAACGTGTAAACCCAAATTTGGACCAAAGGATGAGCCACATGCATTTTTATAATTAAAAAAATTTGGTTAAATTTTTTTTTTGTTGAAATGTGAAATGTGAGTGCCCTAATTTTGTAGTGATCTCCTATTTCTCCTTTTCCACCTTTTTATTCTAGGTTTCTTCTTTGGTTCTTTTTCTTTTTCATTCGAATGTTTTCTTTTGTTTTTTCCTCCTCTTTTGCACTTTTGAAAAAATATTCACACTTTTCTCCTCTTTTGCACTTTGAAAAAATATTCACACATCATGGATGAGAGAAAGAAACGAATATTGATTGTGATGGCTATGTATTGGGTTTTTTATATGTTGATTTAACAAGTGTTGAATATTCAAGCTTTGGTTTTAGGGTTTGAAATGGAGAGGTTTACATTGCTTGTAGTCATGTGTGATTTCATGTGGAGGAAAAAACATATTGTTTGGGCTTTTGAAAGGTAACATCGATTCATAGATCAGTTTTTGTTTAGTTTTTACATAGAAAAAATGTTCAAGCAAAGGATTAAGGTTTTTCATGGCACATTTCGATACCTCTGTGAAAAATTGGGTTCACATTTGAGAAAACAACATACATCTATGAGAGATCCAATTTCAGTAGAAGATAGGGTTGTAAGGTCTTTGATGAAGTTAGGAAGTGGGAATGGCGTACAACTAATGAGTGATTTTTTTGGAGTAGAAGCTAAAGGTACTATTTCAATGATTGTGAGAGAGTTTTGTCATATGGTAAGGTTGCATCTTCGAAAATTGTTTGTGCAATTTCCAACTAAACCTCAATTTAGGGTTTTGTCAAAAGAGTTTGAAGGTTTACATGGAATTCCACACATCATTAGTGCAATAGATGGGTCACACACAAAGTTGTGTTTGCTAATTGTGATTACTAAGCAAAAAAAAGGCTTGGAACTTGAAAATAGAAAAAAGGAAAAAATTTCAACAAGTAAAGAGTCGGTGGAAGTAAGGAAAATTTGAAATAAAGGGAAGGAACTTGCTACAAATTCTTTAAAAAATCCAATTTTTCAACTTGTGATGACATAGGTTGATGGTGTGGGCTTTTTTTCTTTCCCCAAAGGATTGAGATTCGATTCTCCTAAGGCATGAACATGGTGGTCGGGGAGGCACTAGGCTCTTACCAAGGCCTTTTAAAGGCCACAATGGCTTTAATTGCAATTGTATAGTTTTTGCAAAATCAAAGAAAATCCATAAACATATTTTGTTTTTTGGCACGCTTAGAAAATTCAACATCCATTTATTTTTGAATTGAAATCAAGGCATTCACCTCGAAATCCTTCCAATTGTGTCAATTGGTTTTTTTTTCATCCAATTATGAAAAATCTTCTTCATTCAGAACAACTACCCTCTTTGATTTTTTTTACTTTGTTACCCACATTGGCGGCTTGCCCCTTCTTTTTTTTATGTAGGTTGGCTAAATTCCCCCTCTTTGATTTCCATGATTTCCCTTTGAATGTTGTGAGAACACAATAGGGACTTACTCTCCAAGAAGTTGCACATTCTCTTCACTACAAGGGATCCTCATGTGTGAAGGTTGGGAGGCCCTTCCTACCAGCTAGAATGCATTAAAATTTGACATTTTCAAAGATGGTCCATGCTTGGAAAAGGTTCCCACATTTCTTGGAAATTTTGATTTCACCCTTAAAAATGAGAAAACTTTCCATTTTCCATGGTTTACAAAAAAAAAAAAAAGTGAAAAAAACTAACAACAATTTGGACTCTACACAAAAAAAACTCAAATGTAAAAAAACTTCAACAAACTTGAAGAACATCAAAAAGATGATTACGGAAATACACATGATCCCTTTTTATTATGGTACTTAAGGTTTAAAGTTTAAGGTTGTATGTTTGTGTTTGGGGGGGGGGGGGGGGG
>Ga0116227_10009635_pt1 | contig 17397 bp, 14 predicted proteins | sample S1TSphgellanicum_FD_89693 | JGI IMG/M metagenome (GOLD analysis project Ga0116227, IMG submission 89693) | Host-associated microbial communities from peat moss isolated from Minnesota, USA - S1T2_Fb - Sphagnum magellanicum MG | ecosystem: Host-associated > Plants > Peat moss > Unclassified...
CCCGGGCGTTCCGCGTATACCGCTTCCAAAGGCGCCGTCGTGCAGTTGACCCGGTCGATCACCGCCGACTACGCGCGCCGCGGTATCCGCGCCACGGCGCTCTGCCCCGGCATGATCGAGACGCCGATGACGCAGTGGCGGCTCGACCAGCCACACCTGCGCGCGCAGATGGAAGCGCTGGTTCCCGACGGCACGATCGGCACCGTTGACGACGTCTCGTCGGCCGTCTGGTTTCTCGCAAGCGACGACGCGCGCTACTTCAACGGGTGTACCGTCGTCATGGACGGCGGGATCACGGCGGTCTGACCGATGGGCGGACGCATGAAAGGCAAGCACGCGATCGTCACCGGGGGAGCCGGCGGACTCGGCTTCGCGGCGGCCAAAGCCTTGGCCGCCGAGGGCGCGCGGGTCGCGGTCTTCGACGTCGATCCTGCCGCGATCGATCGCGCCACGGGCGAACTCGGCAACTCCAGCACGGGCCAAGTCGCCGACGTGCGCGACGAGGCCGCGGTGCGCGCCGCCGTCGAGGCCGTCGAGCGCGAGTTCGGGCGCATCGACGTGTTGTTCAACAACGCGGGGGTCGCCGGATTCGGGAGCATCGACGATATCGCGCCGGCCGAGTGGCAGCGCATCTTCGACGTCAACGTCGGCGGCACGTTCTTGATGTCGCGCGCGGTCGTACCGGGCATGCTCGCGCGCAAGAGCGGCGCGATCGTTAACGTCGGCTCGGTCGCCGCGCTCGTCGGCGTCCCGAAGATGGCGGCGTATTGCGCCGCGAAAGGGGCGATCGTTTCGCTCACGAGACAGATGGCGGCCGAGTATTCCGGTCTCGGCGTGCGCGTGAATTGCGTCTGTCCGGGTACGGTCGCTGTGACGGCGATGGGACAGCAGCTCATGGGTGCCGACGGGACGCCCGAAGCGACCGCGCGCCGGATCGCCAAGTATCCCGTCGGACGATTCGGACAACCGGAGGAGATCGCGGCCGCGGTGCTGTTCCTCGCTTCCGACGAAGCTAGTTTCGTGACCGGTTCGATCTTCACCGTCGACGGCGGGATGACGGCGATTTGATGCGCGCGGAGAGGAGCACGATGATATGACGAAGGCGAATGCAATGCTACCGGTAGAAACGCGCGCGGATAAACGCGTGGATCTCACGACGCTCGCGAGCATGGTCAAGGACGGCGATACGCTGGCGCTCGGCGGCGGCTTGACGTGCCGCTTGCCGATGGCGGCCGTTCGGGCGCTCGTGCGCGCGGGCGTCCGTAACCTGCGCGTCGTGGGCTCGGCGCACGGGCTCGACGTCGATCTGCTCTGCGGCGCGGGCGCGGTTCGCGCGAGCGCGGAGAGCTACGTCGGCTTCGAAGTGGATTTCGGCATGGCGCCCAATTACCGGCGCGCGTGCGAGGACGGCAGCGTCGCCGTCGAGGACAGCTGCTGCTACACGATGGTGCAGCAGCTGCGCGCCACGACGATGGGCCTGCCCTTCATGCCCGTGCGCTCGATCCGCGGTACCGACATCGGCCGCCTCAATCCGTCGTACAAGACGATGACCTGCCCGTTTACGGGAGAGGAACTGACGCTCGTTCCGGCACTCGCGCCCGACGTCGCGATCCTTCACGCGCAGTACGGCGACCGGCACGGCAACGTGCGCATCGAGGGTCCGCCCGTCGCCGATTTGCTGTTCGCGCGCGCGTCGCGCACGGTGCTCGTCACGGTCGAGCGCATTGTCGAGAACGACGAACTGATGGCCAAAGGCGGCCCGAACGTGCCGTATTTCTACGTGACCGCGATCGCGGAAGTGCCGCTCGGCGCGCACCCGACGGCCTGCTATCCCGACTACGCCTACGACCGCGCGCACATCGCACGCTACTACGACGCCGCCAAGGCCGGTCCGGAAGCGTTCCACGAGCGCTACCTCGCGCCGTTCGTCTTCCATGCCGCCGATCCGCAAACGTATCTCGAACGCGCCGGCGGCGACGCGACGCTCGCGCGCATCGCGAGCTGGAGTGAAAGCCCGGAGGCGTGGCAGCGCCTCTATCAGGACAAGGACCACGGCGCACTCGAGGTGACCGCCACGGCGGCCGGCGAGCCTGCGGGAGCGCGGGCATGACCGCGGAGTGTACGATGGGCGAGGCGATGATTTACGCGCTCGCCCGAACGATCGAAGACGGCGCGCTCGTCTTTCACGGCTACGGTTCCCCGCTCGTCCAGATCGCGATGCACGTCGCCAAGCGCAGCCACGCGCCGAACATGGTGCTCGTCGAGGGCGCGACGTACGGCGTCAATCCCACACCGCTCTTCATAACGCCGGTAACCAACGATCGCGCGCTCGATCGGGGCGCGGAGGCGACCCTCGAGATCGGCGAACTGTTCGATCTCGCCGCGAACGGCCGCATGGGTCGGATGTTCCTCTCCGGCATCCAGATCGATCGCTACGGTAACGCGAACGTCACGTTGCTCGGCGACGAGTCGAAGGTCGGCGTCAAGCTGCCGGGCGGCGGCGGCGGCTGCAACCTCTCGTGTGACGTTCGCAACGTAACGCTCTGGACGACGGGCCACCGCGCGCCGCCCGACGCCAAGGGGCGGCGCCGGTATCGTCTCGTCAACCGCTGCGATTTCGTGACGAGCCTCGGCAACCGCGCCCCCGACGGTCGCACGCGCGCCGCTATCGGCCACCGCGGCGGCGGCCCGGACCGGCTCGTCACCGATCTCTGCGTCTTCGACGTCGATAAAAACGGCGAACTGCGCGTGCGCGAGCTCTACCCCGACACGACGCTGGACGACGTTATGGAGAACACGGAGTTCGCGCCGCACGTCGCGGCCGACGTACGAACGATGCCGCTGCCGTGTCCCGAGATCGTCGCGTTCATCCGCGCGCTCGATCCGCTCGGCATCCATCGCAAGGAGCTTCGTGAGCCCGACCTGACCCGCTCGTACGCAGTGCCGGAAACGGCGGCCGCGCGATGATGCGCGACGAACGCAACCTCGTGCCGCTGCCGTACCGCAACGTCAGCATGCAGCGCTACGACGGCCCGATGACTCGTGGCGCGATCGAGGCGCACCTGCTCGGGAAAGAGGCGTATCGCCGCACCGAATTCATCGTGCTGCGGGCCGGCGACGGCGATGATCCCGCGATCCCGACGGCGGTCGTCGCGGTGCGTAAGCGCGATTCCGAACCGCTCTTTTCGGAAGTGCTCGACGTCGAGGTGCTCGCGCTCCCAGCCACGACGACCTTCGCGTTCTCACCCGATACCGACGTCGCCAATCGCAGCGCGCTGGCCGCCGTCGCGCGCGCGCACGGCGTCGGCGCCGACGGCACGCTGGTCGTCTGGGGCCGCTACGATCACGTCAACTTCATCCACCATCCCGATCCGATCGTGCTGCGCGTGATCGAAGTCTCGCCACCCGATCCACCCAAGCTCTACGACATGGTCAAACACGTCCTGACCTACGCGGATTTGCCGCCCGTCCACGTTGAATTCGAACGCATCGATCTACGCGCGCTGTGCGCGACCGTGAAACCGGCCGCCTACCTCGTGCCCTGCCGCTCCGGAGGGCTCGACGATCTCGGCGCGCCGGTCTACTTTCTCGATCAGCGTCCCGCCAAGCGCGAGGACTGGACGCTCGTCGGCTGCGAGCGCAGCCTGCAGTTCCATCGTCACTACTACGGCGACGAGCCGCCGCGCGTCGAGATGTGTCCGCGCCAGCTGGCCGCCGGCCGTAGCGATCGATGTTTGGTCAAGTGCTGCCTGCTCGAGTTCCACACCGAGCGCGACGGCAACGTCGGAGTCGTGCCGTGGGGCTCGGATCTGACGATGGTCGAGCGAGCGCTGACCGACCTCGTTAAGGCCTACGCGCATGTCTGAGCTTGCATGGGCCGGCGTGATCGACCACGTCTGGAACGGCGACGTCGACCGCGGCCGGCGTGCCGGCATCACGATGATCCTCGACACCGGCCTCGGCCTCGGCGCGACGGCCGACTTTCTCGAAACCGCCGGGCCCTACGTCGATCACTGGAAGTTCGGCTTCGGCACCTCCGCGCTCGTACCGGCGCGATTGCTCGGCCGCAAGCTCGAGACGATCGCGCGGCACGGTGTCCTCGCCTATCCCGGCGGCACCTTGCTGGAGGCGGCCACCGTGCAGCACAACTGTCGCGTCTACATGGAACGCGCGAGCCAACTCGGCTTCCGCGCCGTCGAGATCTCGGACGGAACGATCGACCTGCCGCCGCAGCGGCGCCGCAACATGATCGCCTGCGCGCGGCGCGCCGGGCTCGTGCCGATCACCGAGGTCGGCAAGAAAGATCCGCACGCCCAGCCGAGCGCGCGCGAGCTGGCGGAGCTGGCGTTGCAAGACCTCGAATGGGGCGCCGAGTTCGTCACGATCGAGGCGCGCGAATCGGGCATGGGCATCGGAATCTTCGATCAGCAGGGCAAGGTGCGCGCCGAAATGGTCGAGGAAATCGCGGGAATCGTCGGCTGCGACCTCAAGCGGCTGATCTGGGAAGCGCCGCAGAAGGCGCAGCAAGCGGCGCTCGTCGCGCGCTTCGGGGCTGCCGTCAGCCTCGGTAACGTGCTGCCCGAAAACCTGCTCGCGCTGCAAGCGCTGCGGATCGGCTTGCGCTTCGAAACGCTCTCGCGCATCGTTGAGGATCGCCGCGCCCACGCCGATTGGAAGCCGGACGAAATCGAGCCCGAACTGCCGCGCGTCGTCGCCGCGGCGGCGGTTGAGGGAACGTGGTCCTCGGCGTAGGCGGTCCGCTGGCGCATGCGCCGGCGGACGTGCTCGTGGCGGAAGCGTTCGGCAGCGAGCTCGCGCAGCAACGCGCGCTCTTCGCCGGCGCCGGCCTGGCCGATATCGCCCACGTCGTGGCGGCGATCGAAGCCGGCATCGTCCCGCGCGCCGATGGCGCGGCGCTGCTTGCGGCGCTGCTCGAACTGCACGCGCGCGAGCGCGATTTTTCCTTCGATCCCGGCCTCGGCGACCTCTATACGAATCGCGAGGCGTGGCTCTCGGAGCGCACGACTGCCGCGGGTTGGCTCGGCGTCGGCCGCGCGCGCCGGGAGTCGATCACGACCGCGTACGCGCTGAGCGTCCGGCGGCGGACGCTCGCGCTCGCTCGCGCGTGTGCGGACGCGGCGTCGGTGCTCGCCGCTAAAGCCGAAGCGCACGCGCGCACGGTGATGCCCGACTATACGTACCTCCAAGCCGCGCAACCGACGTCGTTCGGCCATTACTTGCTCGGGTTCGCCTACCCGCTATTGCGCGATGCCGGCCGCGCGCGCGAGTTCGAGGCGCGGCTGGATCGTTCGCCCGCCGGCATCGGCAGCACGAACGGGTCGACCTTACCGCTCGATCGGCGGCGCATCGCCGCACTGCTCGGTTTCGGCTCGCTCGTCGAGCACGCGCGCGATGCGATGTGGCAGGCGGATCTCGCGATCGAAGCGCTGGGCGTCGCCTGCGCGGCCGCCGTCGGACTCGATCGCCTGGCCGAAGATCTCGCGCTCTTCGCGACGGCGGAATTCGGGTTCGTCGCGTTATCGGACGCGCACGCGCGCGCGAGCAAAGCGATGCCGCAGAAGAAGAACCCGTACGCGCTCGCCTACGTGCGCGCGGTCGCGAACCGCACGATCGGCATGCAAGCCGGCATCGCGGCCGCGAGCCGGACGCCCTCGGGTCAGCTGGACAACCGGCTCGCGGCTTACGGCGACGTCCCGGCGGCGCTCGATACCGTCGCGGGCGCCGCAGCGCTCCTGGCCGACGTCGTGGGGCACCTTCGCTTCGACGAACTCGCCGCGCGGCGCGCGCTCGAGCGAAGCTGGACGTTCGCCGCGGAGCTCGCCGAACTCGTGATGCGCGAAGGCGGCGTCGATCACCGCACGGCGCACGCCCTCGTCGGCCGCCTGGCTCGCGCGCGACGGGAAGACGAGTTCGCCGCCCACACGTCGCGAACAGGCTGCCTTCCGACCGTCGACGACGTCGCCGCGGCCGCCCGCGAGATGCTCGGTCGCGAGATTCGTCTGCAGCCACGCGAACTCGCCGACGTGGTCGACGCGCGGGCGGCGATCGAACGCCGCAGCGGTCCCGGCGGCGCGTCGCCCGCGCGCGTCTTAGAGATGGCCGCCGAGGTGCACGAACGCGCTGCGGCCATCGCCGCGTGGAGCGACGAAACCCGAGCGATCGCGGCCGCAGCCGAGCGCGCGTTATTCGATGCCGCACGCTCGTTCGCGGAGGCGCGATGAGCTCGTTGCTGTTCGTCGATTCCGCGGTGTACGGCGGCGCCTGGAGTACGCCCGAATTGCGGGCGCTCTTCGACGAAGTGCCGCGCACGCGCGCGTGGCTCGAGATCCTCGCCGTGCTCGCCGAGACGCAAGCCGCGTTCGGCGTGATCCCCGCGCCGTGCGCGGCGGGCGTGGCACGGACGTGCCGGAGCATCGACGTCGATGCCGCGTTCCTCGACGAGGTGCGGCGCGGCTTCGAGGCCAGCAACCACTCGACGCTCGGCTTCATCAACGCGATCGCGCGCCGCTGTCCCGAGCAGAGCGGCGAATGGCTGTATTACGGCGCGACAGTGCAAGATCTCACCGATACCTGGCTCGCGACCGCACTGCGCGACGCCCGCGCGATCGCGGCGCGCCGCCTGCACGCGATCGATCGCCGCTTGCGCGAGCTTGCGGCCGCCCATCGTGACACCGTGATGCCGGGCCGCACGCACGGCCAGCAGGGCTTGCCGATCACGTTCGGTTTCAAGGCCGCCGGCTGGGCCGCGGAAGCGCGCCGCCATCGCGTGCGCCTAGCGGAGATCGGCGGACGGATGGACGCCGGTCAGCTCGCGGGCGGCGTCGGCAGCCTCTCGTCGCTCGGCCCGCGCGCGCTCGAACTGCAGCGCACGTTTCTCGAGCGTCTGGGCTTGCGCGCGCCGCAGATTTCTTGGACGACGTCGCGCGACGTGCTCGCGGAATGGTGCACGTTCTCGACCCTCGTCGCGGGCACGGCCGATCGCATCGGCCACGAGGTCTACAATTTGCAGCGCTCGGAGATCGGCGAAGTCGGCGAGCGCAGCGCCGCGGGCACCGTTGGCAGCATCACGATGCCGCACAAACGCAACCCCGAGATTTCCGAACATCTCGGCACGCTGGCGCGCGTGGTGCGGCACAACGCGGCGATCGTCACCGAAAGCCTCGTGCACGATCACGAGCGCGACGGCCGCTCGTGGAAGGCGGAGTGGAACGCAGTTCCGCTCGTAACGCTCGCTACGGATAAAGCGCTCGCACTACTCGAGGAGCTGGTCGCCAACCTCGAAGTCTTCCCGGAGCGCATGTGGGCGAACCTCGTGGCGACGCGCGGCTTCGTGCTTTCCGAGCGCGTCATGCTGGCGCTCGCCGAGCGCATCGGCAAGCAGAGCGCACACCGGCTCGTGTACGACGCGACGATGAGCGCCCACGGCAGCAACCGCACCCTCGAGGAAACGCTACTCGCGTCGCCTGAGATCATGGCGTACTTCACGCGGGACGAGGTACGCGCGTTGCTCGATTACCGGGCGGCGTCGGGACACTGCGGCGCGATGGTCGACCGCGTGCTCGCCGACGTCGACGATAGCGATGATTTCGAGGGCGACGTAAACTCGGAGCACGACGTAAGCTCCGGGCGCGAAGACGTGGTACTTGCCGTCGCATCGCAGCGCGCGCGCGCGGAGAACGAGTGGCAGCTGTAGTTCCGGGAGCCCGAAGGTTGGGATGCGTCGAGGGCTTCGCGCGCCGGCAGCTGGCGCCGTGGCCGACGCCGCTGGTCGCGGCGCCGAGGCTCGGACGCGCGATCGGCCTTCCCAACCTGTGGCTCAAGCGCGACGATCTGATCGCCTTCGGCCTCGGCGGCAACAAGGTCCGCGGCCTCGAGTTCTTGATCGCGGACGCGCTCGCCGGCGACGCCGACGTCATCCTCACCGGCGCGGGCACGCAGTCGAATCACGTCCGCGCGACCGCGGCCGCGGCGGCCTACGTCGAACGCGAAATGATCGCGGTCTATTGGGGCTCGCCGCCGCAACGCGCCGTCGGCAATCACGCGCTAACGCTCATGCTCGGCGCGACGGCGGTGTTCACCGGAAGCGAGGATCGCGAGTCCGTCGACCTGCGCTTGCAATCGCTCGCGCAAGAGGTGCGCGCGCAGGGACGCCGTGCATACGTGATCCCGCGTGGCGGCGCGTGCGCGCTCGGTGCGGTGGGACACGCGCTTGCCGCACGCGAGCTCATGGAACAAGCCGTCGAGGCACAGCTCGCGCCGGACGTCGTCGTGCTGGCGATCGGCTCCGGTGGGACGCAGGCCGGTTTGCTCGCCGGCGCGCGCGCGCTCGCTTTGGCGTGGCGCATCGAGGGCGTCAGCGTGAGCCGCCCCGCCTCCGAGGCGAGCGCGCGCGTCCTCGCACTCGCGCGCGAATGCGCCGACCTCGCGCACGTGGACGCGGCGTTCGCGGAGCACGACGTCGTCGTCCATGACGGCTACATCGGTGACGGGTACGGCGTTCCAACGCCCGCGGGCGACGCGGCCATCGAGCTTGCCGCGCGGACCGAAGGCGTATTCCTCGATCCGACCTACACCGGCAAGGCGCTCGCCGGACTCATCTCGCTGGCCCACGACGGCCGCATCCGGTCTACGGAAACCGTCGTGTTCGTGCACACCGGCGGAGCGCCGACGCTACTCGCGCGCGACAGGGAGACCGATACGAAGCGATGACGGATTCGATGACGACGGATTCGATGCTCGCACCCGGAAGTGCGAGCGCAACCGACACGGCCGACTGGGGCGCGGCGCTCTTCGACCCGCCGCGTCTGGCGCTCATCGGAGCTTCGGGAAAAACCGGCAAGCTCGGCGCGCTGTTCATGCGCAACCTGCTCGACGGCTATCGCGGCGAGCTCATTCCGATTCATCCGAGCGACGAAACGATTCTCGACCGGCGAGCCTACGCGAGCGTTTCGGCCGTCCCCGGTCACGTCGATCTCGCGGTAATCGTGGCGCCGGAAACGGCCGTGCTGTCCGCAATCGAAGACTGCGCCGCGGCCGGCGTGACCGCGGCCGTGATCGTCACGGGCGGTTTCGCCGAAACGGGTCCCGCGGGCAAAGCGCGTCAAGACCGGATCGCCGCCGTCGCGCGAGCCGGCAACGTGCGGCTCATCGGTCCCAATTGCTTCGGCGTCATCAACGTGCACACGCAACTCAACGCGTCGCTCGGCCTCGGGCTCCCCGAAGCCGGCGGGGTTTCGCTCTTCACGCAAAGCGGCGCGTACGGCATGGCGGCGTTCTCGCGGTCGCGAGAAGGCGGCGTCGGTTTCGCGAAGGTCGTCGCGCCGGGCAACAAGATCGATCTCGGCGAGACGGAGATCGTGTCGTATCTGGGTGAGGACCCCGACACGCGCGTCATCGCGCTCTTGCTCGAGTCGATCGCCGACGGTGCCGCGTTCGTCGACGCCGTCGCGCGCGTCACGCCGCGTAAGCCGGTCGTCGTGCTGAAAACCGGCCGTCACGGGGCCGCGCAGCGCGCCGCCGCCAGCCACACCGACGCCCTCGCCGGCGACTACCGCATCGCGGCCGCGGCGTTGCGTCAGGCGGGCGCGCGAATCGTCGACGACGGTCTCGCGCTCCTCGACGTCGCGGCGGCGCTCGACTCGCAGCCGCCGCTGCGCGGCCGGCGCGTCGCCATCATCTCGAATTCCGGCGGCACCGGCGTTGAACTCGCCGACCTGTTGGAAGAAGCGGCGCTCGAGGTACCGCGCTTGTCCGACGACCTGCAGGCCCGGATTCGCGCTTGGATTCCCGCCTACGGCAGCCCCGCCAATCCCGTCGACGTGACGACCGATTGGCCGCGCTTCGCGGACATGTACGGCAGTTCGCTGCGCGCGCTGCTCGGGAGCGGCGAGGTGGACGCGGTCGTGCCCGTGTTATTGCAACGCTCGGCGCTCATGCCCGAAGTGACGGAGCGAGTGATCGCCGAAACGCGGGCCGCGCGCGACGCCGGCAGCGATTGTGCCGTGCACGCATGCTGGGTCGGCCCCGAGGGCTCGGAAGCGAACCGGCGTAGGCTCTTGTCCGCGGGCATACCGTGCCATCCGTGGGCCGCGCGCACCGCGCGCACGCTCGCCGCGACGGTCGCGCGCGCCGTACATCCGCGTCCCGCCCCACAGCCGCCGCTGCCCGAGCCCGCGGGCGCCGACGCGGACGGCTGGCTCGCGCCCGATGCCGCCTTCGCTTGCGTCGCGGCGGCCGGCATTCCGTGCGCGCCGTGGCGGTTGGTCGATGCACCGGAGGCGCCGATTGCCGCCGTCATCGAGGCGGCGGGCGAGTTTGGCTACCCGGTCGTGGTCAAAGCCGTGCGCCCGGCGCTCGTGCACAAGAGCGAAGCCCGTGCCGTGCGCACCGGCGTTGCAAGCGATGACGACGTCCGCGACGTGCTACTCGACTTCGAGCGGCGGCTCGGACCCGGACCGGCGCTCGTCCAAAAGCAGATCGGCGGCAGTCTCGAGCTCGTCATCGGTGCGAAGCGCGACCCGCAGTTCGGCCCGGTCGTCGTCTTCGGACTGGGCGGCGTGTGGGTCGAAGCGCTCGACGACGTGGCAATCCGCCTCGCACCGTTCGGGGAGGAAGAAGCGCACGCGATGCTAGCGGAGCTACGTGCCGCGAAGCTGCTCGACGGCGCGCGCGGCCGGGCGCCGGTCGACCGCGACGCGCTGGCCCGCATGCTCGCCGCCGCATCGCGTTGGATCGCGCGCGCGCCGTGGCTTGCCGAGCTCGACGTCAACCCGATTATCGTCGACGGCGCCGGCTTCCGCGCGGTCGACGCGCGCGTGCGCGTGGGGACGCCCTGATGGCCGCGGTGACCGACCAGCGGCCCCGTGAGGCCGCCGCATTCTCGGCGCAACGCGTCACGAGCGCCGCCCTCGTCGTGCTCGTGCTGGCCGGACTGGGCTGGCTCTTCGACGCGATGGTCATCAATATGTTCGCCTTGATCCTGCCGAACTTTCTGGCGACCTACAATCAATCGATCGCGGTCGGCGGCGCCGTGACGTCGACGTTCCTCGTCGGGTACACCGTCGGATCGTTCCTCGGCGGGACGCTAGCGGACCAGATCGGGCGCAAGAAGACGCTCGGACTCTCGATCTCGTCCTACAGCCTCGGCATGGCGCTCAGCGGTTTCGCCCCGACGGTGGGCGTATTCGGATTCTTCCGCTTCTTGACCGGCATCGGCGGAGGCATGGAGCTGCCGACGTCGGCCGTCTACGTCGCCGAGACGTGGCCGCGCACGTTGCGAGCGCGCGCGCTCGGGTTCATGCACTCGTTCTACGGCGTGGGTTACATCATCGCGATCGGCATCGCCGCCGCCATCGTGCCGGTCTATGGCTGGCGTTGGGCCTTTTTCGCTTGCGTGGTGCCCGGGATCCTGATCTTCGCGTTCCGGCTCAGCCTGCAAGAGTCGGAGCGGTACCGGGCGGTGCTCGAAGCGCTGCGCGCCGCGACGATCAGCCGCAAACGGTTCGCGTTAGCGGAAGTATTTCGCTCGAAGTATGCGGGCGAAATCGTTCGGCACGGCATGCTCTGGACGTCGGCGGCGTGGGGCTATTGGGCCTTCGCGGTGTTCGTGCCGTATTATCTGACGAAGGAGATGCACTACCCGCAGCTGCGCGTCTTCGAGTACATCGCGATCTTCAACGTCGCGGGGATCCTCGGGTCGTGGGGCGCCGGTTGGCTCGCCGATCGCTTCGGACGCCGCACGCTCGGCATGCTCTGTCCGCTCGTGGCGATGGTCTCCGTCGTCATGTTTTCGCTCGCCAAGTCGCCGGAGTGGATCCTGTTCTGGGGATCGCTCGAGCTGATCGGAAACTCTGGCTCGTGGGTCGTCGCCGAGACGTTTACCGCCGAATCGTTTCCCACGACAGTGCGCGGCTCGGCCTTTTCGGCGACGCTGACGATCGGGCGCATCGTTTCGATCTTCGCGCCGATCATCGTCGGGTCGCTCGCGGCCGCCACGTCGCTCGCCTTCGCCTATCGCCTGAGCGTCGCCCCATGGCTGCTCGCCGTGATCGCGTACGCCCTCAGCCGCGAAACGAAAGCCGTCGAACTCAGCGACAGCTGAACGTCGTTCGTTTCCTGCCGGCCGGCTCGGCGGCGGGCTAAGGCCGACGGCGGAAGCGGGAAAGGGGTTGTTCTTGGACTAATCACCTGTCCGCGTCACTTACCGCTTCCTTACGGAGAAAAGCTATATGTTCCGATCGGCGTCCTTCGTTTGCGGCATGCTCGGCGCGTTCGCCCTGTCCGCCACGGTGGCGGCGGCCGATTCGCCGTGGGACGGAACCTGGAAACTCAATCCCGCAAAAAGCAAGCTCACGGGATACACGTTCAGCTACAAAGCGTTGCCGGACGGGAAGCTCCAATACAACAATGGGGCGCAATTCGCCGTCACGTTCGCGTGCGACGGGAAGCCGTATCCGATCGTCGGCACGAGCACCGTCGTCTGCACGACGCCGTCGACCGGTGAGTACGACTACGCGTTCGCGACCTCCGGAAAGACGATGTCGACGCAAGTGTTGAAGCTCTCGGCGGACGGCAAGTACATCGGGGAAACTGAAAAGGACCTTCATCCGGACGGAACGACCGCGACGGCTTCGTCCACGTACACGCGCGTCGATGAAGGGACCGGTTTGGTGGGCACGTGGAAGCAAACCGATGTGAAGATCACTGCGCCGGATGCGTTCACGTACAAGACGTTTGACGGCGGCGTCGACATCGCGTATCCGGCGTACAAACAGACGATCCACCTGACGTTCGACGGCAAGCCCTCCGCGATCGAAGGACCAACCGTCTCGCCGGGTAGCACGGTGATCGCGGTTTCTGCCGGACCTCTGAGCTACACGGAGACTGACAAGGTCGGTGCGAGAGTTGTGGCCCTCTCCAAGACGACCGTTAGCGCGGACGGCAAAACGATGACGACCGTCAGTTGGGATCCCGGCAAAGAGAGCGAAGCGTCGACCTACGTTTACGAAAAGCAATAACCTCAGTACACTTCGGCGTAGCGGCGGCAGATGTCGCGGTCATCGATGCCGTCGAGGGCCGCGATCTCCGCGCGCTTAAATTCGAGATACGCCGCCAGAAATTCGGACCCGCACCAGGCGCGAGCGGCGGGCGTCGCTTCGAGGAGGTCGAGCGCCGACGCGAGATCGTGCGGCAATGGCGGGATGCCGGCGGCCGCGAAATCGGCGTCCCGGCCTTGCGGATGCGCCGGTAGCGGCAGTCCTCGGCGCAGTCCGTCGAGCCCGGCGTGCACGATGGCGCCGAGCTGGAGATATGGGCTCGCCGCGGCGTCGGCGACGCGGTACTCGGCGTTGAATTTGCGCGCCTCGTCGTTCCCGTCACCGGCGAAGATCGGACAAAGGCGAAGGGCCGCGCCGCGGTCGCGTTCGCCGAGGTTGGCGTAGGTCGGGGCCCACTTGTTGGGACGCAGCCGAAAGAACGACGCGACCGACGGCGCGGTGAGCGCTGTCAGCGCCGGCAGATGCGCGAGCACGCCGGCCAAGAACGGCGCTGCCGCGGCGCTGATGCCCAGCGGCTCGGCCGGATCGTACATGACCGGCCGGTCGAACCGGTCGAGCAGGCTGAAGTGGATGTGCGTGCCATTTCCGATACCGTCGGGTTCGAGTATCGGCGCAAGGATGGCGCGCGCGCCGTCGCTCGCGGCGCAGGCGCGCAGCACCTCACGGACGATCACCGCGTCATCGGCAGCGCGTAAGCCGACGCTGGGTTTGACGGTCAACTCGAACTGACGCGGACCATATTCGGGAAGGAACGAGTCGGGAATGACGCCGGCGGCGCGCAGCGAGCCGAGAACCCGGCCGCCGAAATCGCCGGAGCGCCGATACATATCGAATGCATACGACGACGCGGGCAAATCGGCGACGCCCGTGTACACGAATTCCTGTTCGAACGCGGCGTACAGCCGCCACCCGAACTCCGCGTCGAGCGCGGTCAGGCCTCGCCGCAGGAAATCGCGCGGGCAGCAGGACCACGCCGTACCGTCGAGATTGCGAATGTCGCCGAGGGCGAGATCGAGCGGGCCATTCGCGGCGGGAATGGCAACGCGCGTGCTCATGTCCGGCACGATCGCGATATCGCCGACCGTTCCGAACGGCGTCGAGAAGATGGGCCCGAAGGCGGACATCATGATGTTGCTACCGGTGTAGCCGACGCCCGCGAGCGTCCGGTACTCCGAATCAGCCGCGGGAAACGCCTTGCCGCGGACGTGCCCCGCGAAGTCGCAGGTGGCGGTGAAAATCAGCTGCTCGGCCGGCGCCGGATCGTTGCGCATCGGTCTTAAGGCTGCGGCGCCGGCGCGAGCTGCCGCACTTCGGTAATCAAGGCGGACGTCGTGATTTGGCGAGCGTAGCCGGCGTTGTTGCGCAGCGACGACTCGTGTCGCTCGCGCGTGAGCGTCGCGCACGCGTCGGTTACGACCGTCACGAGATATCCGAGGTCGCATGCATCGCGCACCGTCGAATCGACGCATTGATCGGTCAGCACGCCGGCGATCACGAGCGACACGACGCCTAAGTTGCGCAGCACGTAATCGATGTTGGTCGAGATGAAGACCGACGACGAGGTTTTCGGAATCACGATCTCGTCGGCTTCGGGCGCGAGCGCGTCGATGACCTGCGCGTCGCGGGAGCCCGGCGGCACGTGAAATCCGGTGATCTTGTAATCGAGACTGCGGTCGCGCCCGTCTTGCGTCAGGCTCGCGATCACCGTATACAGCACTTCGATGCGGGCGAGGCGGAAGGTGGTTTGCAGCCGCTGCCAGTTCGGGATCGTGACCTCGCGCAGCGTCGCGAAGAATTCGCCGAATCGAGCATCCATTTCGGCGGGCGAGAGACCGTCGTATTCACCGCCGTCGGGCGAACAATTGTAGTTCTGCACGTCGACGAAAAGCAGTGCCGCGCGGCCGGGAACGAGCGGCACGTCGCGGCTCAGCGGCGCGGCGAAGGCGGCAGGGATCACGGCCACGTTGTTCGCGCGGCCGCCGCGCACTTCTTCCCGTCATCGTTCGCCGCGGTGGCGCCGCTGCGCCTTTGTGCGCGCCTTCCAGATCTTGCGTTCGGCGGCCAAGAGCGCGGGATCGTCGCGGCGGTCGAGATAGGCGAGCTCCGCACGCAGCGAACGCCAGCGTTCGAGCCGGCCCGGTTCGATCTCAGTCATGACGGCGCAGCGGGGCTCGCCGGCATGCGCGCAATCCCGAAACCGGCACCGCGACGCCGCGTCTTCGATATCAACGAAGGCGTCGGTCAGCGCTCGTGTGTCGGCCCACGGCGCGAACGCGCGCATCCCGGGCGTATCGATTAGCCACGCGCCCGATTGTAGCGGGATGAGTTCGCGCGACGTCGTCGTGTGCTTTCCGCGGCCGTCGTCGTCCCGCACCGCGCCGGTCCGCGCGCGGTCGTGGCCGATCAGCCGGTTTGCGAGCGTCGATTTGCCGACGCCCGACGAGCCGACGAGCGCGAGCGTCCTGCCCGCGTGAGCGTACGCTGCAAGCGCATCGCAGCCGACGCCCGTGGCTGCGGAAACGGCAAGCACCGGCGCATCGCCCGCGGCGACCGCGAGAGCGATACGCAGTTCCGCAACGTCCTCCGCGAGGTCGCTTTTATTGAGGACGATGACGGGAGCGATGCCGCCGGCCAGCGCCGCCGTGAGGTACCGTTCCACCCGCGGAGGCGAAAAATCGCGCCCGGGCGACGTCACGATCAGGACCGTGTCGAGATGTGCCGCCACGATCTGCGCCGTGTGGCCGCGATCCGCGCGCACCCGGGCAAGAACCCCGCGGCGTGGCGCGAGCGCGCAAATGCGCGCGTCGCCGTCCAAGGCGACCCAGTCGCCGACGGCCGGCCGGTCGAGCGACGGCAGCAGGTGAACGCTACGCTCGGTGCCGTCCGGTCCGAGCGTGATGAAGGAAGAACCGCGATCGCTCGCGATCCGATACGGAAAATTCAACGGGGTCGTGCCTCTCTGCAGCGAAAAGAAATGCTGATCAGGGACGGCGCGACGGTGCGGGCGCGAAGCCCGCGAACGCGAGGGGCCCTTAGGCCGCTCGGAAGCTCGTGCGAACCGCCGCGCCGGGAAGCGCGGAGACAATTGCGTTCGTCATTCGGCGGTCCTCCCGTGCGGCAAAGCGAGTGAGACTTAGCTTAAACTGCGCCGCGTAGCCGGATGTATCCTCTCACACGCGCCGCTACGCCCCGGCGCAGCGAAAGCGGTGGCCCGTTGGGTCCTCGCAGCAGACCAAAGGACTGCAGTTGGACGGGCACGTAAGCATCGCCCGTATTGCCGGCAGGAGAGGAAAGAAAACGTGAGACGTTGGCGAGCGTTGACGCTAATGACGCTCGTATCGATGCTTTTCATTTCCTTTCCGGCCTCCGCGCAACAGGCATCCTCGCTCGATCAACAGATTGCGCAAGGCGAGGCCGCGTTCGAGCAAGGCGACAATGCGAAGGCGCTGTCGCTGTGGGAGCCTCTTCTCGCTGCGGTGCAAGGAACGGGAGACAAGAAGAGTTTCGCGCACCTCGTCTCCGAGGTGGGAGAAGCCAATTATGGTCTTAATAATTTCGAGGAGGCCCTCGCCGCGTTTCAACAGGCGCTGGCCATCGATCGGGATATCGATAACCGGCTCGGAGAGGCAAGTGCGCTCACGGACATCGGCATTGTCGAAAGTGATCTTGGCAGCTACGACGACGCGCTGAGTTCGCTGCAGCAGGCCTTGGCCATCGCTCGCAAGCTCGCGAACCGGCTCGCAGAGGCGAAGGCCCTCGTCGGCATCGGGAACGTCGAGACGGAACTCGGCCGCTATGACGACGCGCTGACTTCGTTTCAGCAGGCGCTAGCCATCCGTCGCGATCTCAAGAATCAGCTCGGAGAGGCAAACGCGCTGCTAAGCTTGGGCAACGTCGAAAAAGATCTCGGTCGCGACGAAGACGCTCTTAGCTCGGAGCAGCAAGCGCTGGCGATCGCTCGCGAGTCAAAGGCTCCACTCGTGGAGGCTAAAGCGCTGCTCAATATCGGGAACGTCGAAATGGTTCTCGGTCGCTACGACGATGCGCTGAGCTCGGAACAGCAGGCGCTGGCGATTCATCGCGAGCTCAAGTACCGGCTCGGAGAGGCAAACGCGCTCCTCAATATCGGGGGCGTCGAAATGGAGCGCGGTCGCTACGACGACGCGCTGAGCTCGGAACAGCAGGCGCTGGCGATTGCTCGCGAGCTCAAGTACCGGCTCGGAGAGGCAAACGCGCTCCTCGATATCGGGGGCGTCGAAATGGAGCGCGGTCGCTACGACGACGCGCTGAGCTCGGAACAGCAGGCGCTGGCGATTCATCG
>Ga0116227_10009636_pt1 | contig 17394 bp, 14 predicted proteins | sample S1TSphgellanicum_FD_89693 | JGI IMG/M metagenome (GOLD analysis project Ga0116227, IMG submission 89693) | Host-associated microbial communities from peat moss isolated from Minnesota, USA - S1T2_Fb - Sphagnum magellanicum MG | ecosystem: Host-associated > Plants > Peat moss > Unclassified...
GCCTGCAGTTCCTGGAGGATCTCGCGCATGACTGGGGCAGCACGCATGCGGCGTGGAATCTCGGCCAGTACGACCAGTGGGTGCCGAACAAGGGCACCACGACCATGGCGCATTACGTGCGTAACGACATTCCCTTCCACTACGCGCTGGCCGACGCCTTCACCGTGTGCGATGCGTATCATTGCTCCATCATGGGTCCGACCGATCCCAACCGCTATCACATGTGGACCGGCTATGTCGGCAACGACGGCAAAGGCGGCGGCCCGGTGCTGGACAATGCCGAGGCCGGCTATGGCTGGAGCACCTATCCGGAGCGTCTGCAGGCGGCCGGCATCAGCTGGAAAATCTATCAGGATGTCGGCACCGGGCTGACCGCAGGCGGCTACTGGGGCTGGACCGACAACGCCTATATCGGCAATTACGGCGACAATTCGCTGCTGTATTTCCATCAGTACCAGCGCAGTAAGCCGGGCTCAGCACTTTATCAGGGCGCGCTGCAGGGCACGAATATCTCCGAGGGCGGCACGCTGTTCGATGATCTGATCCACGACATCACCAACAATACGCTGCCACAGGTCTCCTGGATCGTCGCACCCGAAGCCTATTGCGAACATCCGAACTGGCCGCCGAATTACGGCGCCTGGTACATCTCGCAGGTGATCGATGCGCTGACCGCGAACCCGGAAGTATGGAGCAAGACCGTTCTGCTCATCACTTTTGATGAAAATGACGGGTTCTTCGACCATATGGTGCCGCCCACCCCGCCGCAGACCCGCGCCGAGGGGCTTTCCTCCGTCAGCCTGGAGCAGGAATTGTTCCCCGGCAATGCGGAATTCGTCGCAGGCCCCATCGGGCTTGGCCCGCGCGTGCCGATGCTGGTGGTCTCGCCCTGGAGCCGCGGCGGCTACGTCAACTCGCAAGTGTTCGATCACACCTCGGTCATCCGCTTCATCCAGGCGGTGTTCGGCCCGAACAATCCGCTACTGGTCGAGCATAATATCACCCAATGGCGCCAGACGGTGTCGGGCGACCTCACCTCCTGCTTCAACTTCAAGACGCCGAACGCTGCCGTGGTGCCGCTGCCGAGCACGTCGGCCTATGTGCCGCCCAACCAGGACCGCTACAACAGCTACGTGCCTTCGGTACCGGCCAGGCAGGCGCTGCCGCAGCAGGAGCCGGGCATGCGCTTTGCCCGTGCGCTGCCCTACGAATTCCAGGTGCAGAGCGCGGTCGATGTCGCGGCGGGGGTCGTCGGTCTGCGGTTCGTCAACAGCGGGTCGGCCGGGGCCGTCTTCCAGGTGCGGTCCGGCAATGGCGCCGGCGGACCCTGGACCTACACGGTGGGTGCCGGGCACACGCTGCACGACAATTGGCCGGTGAGTGCTGCGGGCATGAGCGCCTACGATCTCTCTGTGTCGGCGCCGAACGGTTTCCTGCGCGCCTACAAAGGATCCGTCGGCACGGCGGCGAGCGCCAACCTCACCGTTGCCGTGGCCTATGATAAAGCGTCGGTCGGGATCGGGCTGACGGTGACCAATCACGGGCCGGCCACGACGGTCACCATCGTCAACAGCTACACGGGCGAGACGGTGGCGCAGACCTTGCCAAGAGGCGAGAGCTTCGCCTCCAACTGGTCGCTGCTGGAACTGTATGGCTGGTACGACATGATCGTGACAGTCGATACCGACGGCAGTTTTGCGCAGCGCCTGTCAGGCCATGTCGAGACCGGCCGCGACAGTGCGAGCGATCCGGCGATCGGCGGTCTTGGCCAGAGCTGAGGCGGTTGGCGTCACGCGGGGAGGCAGCGCCTCCCCGCCCCTGTGATCGTCAAATCAGGAACAGGCCCTATCGCGCATCGGGCGATGCGCGACCATTGCTCGAACAGTCGGCGGAGGGCCCGGCCCCGCATCGCCCAGGCGCGATGCCCCACGGCATCCTGCTGATTGCCGACGAGGTGCAGTCCGGCTTCGCGCGCACAGGCCGCATGTTCGGGATTGAGCATAGCGGCGTGGAGCCCGACCTGGTGACGATTGCCAAATCGCTCGCCGGCGTCATCGGCCGCGACGCGGTGATGCAGGCGGCCGAACCCGGCGCCCTGGGCGGTACCTACGCCGGCAATCCGATCGCCTGCGCCGCGGCGCTCGCCGTGCTCGACGTGATCAGGGATGAGCGCCTGCTGGAACGCGCCGACGTGATTGGCGCGCGCATCAAAGACCGGCTGCACACGCTGGCGCACCGCAACGACACGCTGCCGATCGGCGCCATACGCGGCCCCGGCGCCATGATCGGCTTCGAAATTTTTGCCTCCCGCGGCGGGACCGAGCCGGATGCGGAGGCCACCAGGCGGGTGACGGCGAAGGCGCTGAGCGAAGGACTGATCCTGTTATCGTGCGGCGTTTACGGCAACGTCATCCGCGTTCTGGTGCCGCTGACGGTGCAGGACGATGTTCTGGACGAGGGTTTGCACATGCTGGAGCGCGCGCTGGCGGGGTGACTCGCAGTGGCGCGCCTCCCGGCTTGAGAGGGCGTGCGATCAATTGGGGTTCGGGTATTGCAGCCTGCCGTTCAAATCCTGGCCGCGAATATCGCCGACGGAATGATAGAACAGCGCGTAGCTGTCGATGATCGACATGTCCGGGAACACGCAGGCATCGAGCACGTCGTTGGCGTTGGTCTTCAGTACCCAGCCGCCGCCGGCGACCGTGATGCCGCCGAACGAATCGGTGCCGCCGAGCTGCGCGCAATAGCAGGACCCCGGGCCGCCGTTGCAGCCGCTGCTGTTGAACGCCGTCTGCGCATAGTAGGCGAGCACCGCAAGCGTCGGCTTGGTGGAGACCAGCGTGTCGAGCAGCACCCAGTCATACGAGCGGAAACCCTGCACGCGCGCTGACTCGTACATGCAGAAACGCTTCGGATAATTGAGCGGCAGCGGATTGTTGCCGTTGGTGCCATAGGTGGGAATGCGCACCTGCACCCGTCCGCCGGTGGAGAGGCAGTAGGCCTCCGCCGCCGCCAGGCTGGCATCCGCCGCATGCGCCCGGCCAGGTGCGAAGACGGCCAGCGCCGCGATAGCGACGACGAGTGCTAAAATTCTCATGCGTCAGACCCCGATGATGAACGCCCGGCCCCCCTGGCCCGCCGTTCCCTGACCGACGTGTTTACAGAACAGTAACACAAACGGGAAGGCTCATCACGCACCCTCCAGCCCCGCATCGCCCAAGCACGATGCGGAGTCGTTGGCTCAGCAAAGCAGCGACAGACGTCTATCCGTCACGCGTGATAGGTAAGCAACGTGCCAGAGCCATGGTCGCTCGACAGGGCAAAATTATGCCTGGCGTAGCTGCCCGCAAATATCTCCTTGCCGATCAGGCTGCCGTCGGCCGCAAACAGGCTGAGCGTGTGGCCAGAGAATGTGACCGACGCAATCGCCTGTCCGGTGAAATCGATGGCATCGCCGCGCCCCCACCCGCTCAGCGTGCCGCTGATGGACGCGACGGAAGCGACGGTGAAGGTGCCGAACCCGCTGAACACCAGCCCGACGCCCGCCCCTTCGCCTTGCGCCAAAATCATGTCGCCGCGCTGCACGTTGAGCTGCCCGTTTCCGGTGACCGTGCCCAGGCAGCTCATGGTTCCGTGGTTCACCTGAATGCGGCCCATATCGACGATGTCGGCCGCCTGCAGCGTGCCGCCACCATGAATTCGCGCGCCGTGCGCGACAATTATCGTGCCGGTCGCCGACAGGGTTCCCCCCGCCATCGACACGACGGCCGCGGTCTTACCGGTGCCGACGGTCAGTGTCCCGGCGTCGAGACTGGACCCGGCGCCGGTCATGGCGAGGCTGGCCGCGGCAATCGACGCCGTATTGCTTGCGATGCCGCTGCCGGTGATAGCCACGTCGCCATCGGTGCTGACGAATCCGGTGCCGGCGGCCGAGCCGATTTCCAGCGTGCCGCCGACATCGACCTGCCCGCCCTCACCCGGATAGATGATCAACTGGCCCGACCCGGAAACGCCCACGTCCAGATTGCCGACGGTGGTGAGCGCGCCACCTCCGACCGCGACAGTTGCGGAGGATGATATCTGCAACGCCGGGCCGGTCCCGGTTGCAATCGCCTCGACCGTGCCGCCTTCGAGGGCCAGCGTACTGCCGGGACCGTCGATCACGATACCGCCCGTGGCGGTCAGCAGGCCCCCGGTCTGGCTCGCGACCATGCCGAAGTCGGAGATCGACAGGGCCGGCCCGCTGGCGGTGATGGCCAGTGTGCCGCCTGACATCAGGCCGTGCGACCCGCTTTGCGCGCCGGTCACATCGACCGCGCCTTTTGCCTTCACCGTCGCGGCCCCGATCGAAAGCGCGCCCTGCAGATCGATGGCGGTGCCGGATAGTGAGGTGCCGATGGTGCCCGTGGTGCCGTTACCGAAGCCCGCATCGTCGGTGTTGCCGACGATCAATCCGCCGGCAACGAGCGCGCTTCCTGCATCCGTCAACGACAGGATTGCGCCGCCATCGTAAGGGCCTGGCAGCAGGGTCAAGGTTTCACCGGCACTGTCCAGCGTGCCGCCCTGCTCCACGCTGATCGAGCTCACCCCCATATCATCACTCAACGATCCGAGTGTCGTGCTGCCGGTCACCGTCAGCACTTCGTCTTCAACGACCACGGTGCCGGGGCCGATGCCAGTACCGACCAGAAGATTTCCGTCGATGCTCGCAGAGGTATTGGGCGAATAAAAATTATCGAGAAACAGCGAGCCAAAACCGGATGCGCCCACGATGACGTTGCCAGTGTCGGTCCACGTCTCGCCGCTGCCGAGCGACAGGGTACCGCTGCCATAGTTGACGCCCAGCACCACCCCGCCGGTGGTGGTCAGCGAGCCGAGGATGGCATACAAGGATCCGCGGGCACCCTCGCCGATCTCGGTCAGCCCGTTGAGTGTGGCGTCGCTGGTAGAGAAATCGACCGAGCCGGAGACCGGCGTGTTGCCGGTGCCGGCGCGCCCCACGACGAGGGCCGTCCCGGAGCCGCTGCCGGCTGTCAAGGGTGCAGCGTATTCGCTGGAAAGCGCACCGGTTCCGCCGTCTCCGACGACGATGGATCCGGATGTAGAGATTGGGCCGCTGAAGCTCGCAAGGCCGGCACCTGCGTCCTGGCCGATGTCCAGCACCGATCCGATGCCGCCCAGGAGGGTGCCGCCGAGATTGAGTGAACCATATTGGCCGCTGCCGCTGCCGATGATGGCGGTGCCGGTTCCAAGGTCGATCTCTGTGTTGGACGCCGTATATACAGCGGCGAAGACGAGCTCCTGCTGAATGCTGGAGACCGTCAGGTTGAGAGCGCCCCCGAGCGGCATCAAATCGCTTCCCAGGAGCCCCAGCGTGCCGTTGCTTGAGCCGACCGTAACCGTGGCGCTGGCCAACGAGGTTCCGTCATCCAGGGTCAGTCCGCCATCGACGGATACGGCAGTCGCCGTGACCGAACCGGCGCCGATCGTGAGGCCGTTGCTCGTGGTGTCGGATACATTCAGGGCGGCAACGGTACCGGTGCCGCCGATGAATCCGGCCCCGACCAGATCGGCGGTATCGCCCGGCCCAGGCGCGCTGTCGCCGGTGATGCCGGTGGTCTCGTCGATCCAGTTCGCCGGATCGCCGAAATTGTCGAGATCACTGCCGCCGATCCACTGATAAATATTGCTCATAAATGCTAATGTGCCATTAATTTTGAGACAGCGCAAGCCCGACGTGCGGTGTGTTTACACCTTGACTTTACCTGGGCGTGGCGGTGCAGGTGTAAGGTTCGAGGTACAATAGGCAAAGCGCACCCTGGCCAGATTAGCCCGTACCGTGCCGGGGCGATGCGGGTGATTTTCCCAGGTAAGCGCGCCGCTATCAGGTGCCGGCGGGGACGGCGCACAATTCACCAATGTGCATCAGCACGATCCAATGCGTCTGCGCAGCGAATTGGCGGAGCAGCGGATTGGTGCCGGATTTGGCCTCAGCCGAGATGGCGGCGCCGGTGCGCGTCGGCCGGACCAGGCGGCCACGCCTCGCCCGATGCTTGCTACCCTACTCCGCCGACTTGACGTCCAGACCGGGATTGGCGCCGAAACATGTCGCCGACCCCAGCGAGCCGCTTTCGCCCAAATAATCGGTTCCAGGCGCGAACACAGCCGGCATAAAACTCGCCGCCGTTACGTTCGTCGCGATATATGATTGCGATACAGCAATGCTGTGGGTTTGCGCGACCGATTCGGAATCCGCCATCAGCATGGCCGGCGGCGCGCTATCCATATAGCTGATCACCCGCCCGTTACGCGGCACGCGCACCTTGGTCTGGTCCGCGGCTTGCGCCGCCCGTTGCAGGGCCTGGGCATACGGCGCGGGATCGAAACGGCCTAAATAGATTGTCTGGCCGGCGCCGGCCGTAAAAGCCTGCGTGTTGGCCGCGAAACACAGATCCCAGATGCCTTGTTGCAAAAAACTATGCAGCACATAGGTGCCGGGCCGCACACGCTTCCAGATATAGCCGCGGTCGCTGATATGGCCGAGGTTCAATGCCACATAGCCGCCCATGAAGCCGGCCACGGTGTCCTGTTTCACCGGATCGTAAGGTGCGAGCATCAGCGCCGAGAGCCACGCAGGCTTTGTGACAGACAGGATGATGGTCGCCTTCGCCGCATCCGGCTGTGCCAGATCGGCCAGGTCGTTCTGCGGCGCGCCACCACATCCGGACAAAGCCAGCGGCGCCAACACGATAGCGCAACGAACTCTCCTGATACGCCATCCCGGCATGTGCGACCTCGACCGTAAGTCTATAATTGTAGAGCAATACCATGATATGCGAACACGCTGGCGCTGACAACGGTGGCGGAAAAATCACGTCCCCTGTGGTTCTAAGGCGGGGTAGCGAGGCCTTCGGTCAGGGCAGGCGCGACCAGCGCAGGTAGGGCGGGGTGAACCCCGAGGCGTGAGCGGGACAGCCCGGCCCTGCATCGCCCAAGCGAGATCCGGACGACGTGCTGATGGCACGCGAGCTTAGTTCTCGCCACCACATGGCTCCGCAGCGTCTCCGGGTGGCGCCGCGAGGCGGATAAAACATCCGCCCTACGGTTCGTGCGGCGTCGGGAAAAACCCGTGGCGGTTCGGCATTTTTACCGCGGCGAGCGAGGCGGCATCGAGCACCGTGCCGGCCGGTACGATACCGTTCAGATTCAGCACGTAGGCGGTCACCGCGTAAACCTCGTCTGGTGCGAGGCTTTGGGCATTGCCCAGAGGCATGGCGCGGTGGATGTAGTCGTAGAGCGTGGTGGCATAGGGCCAGTAGCTGCCGACGGTTTTCACCGGTTTGGCGGAGGCGAGCGTGCCCATGCCGCCCACGAGTTTCGCGAGGGGGGCGCCGTTGCCGGCCGCGCCGTCGGCGCCGTGGCAGGCGGCGCAGCGCGCGGCAAAGATGTGCGCGCCCTGCTCGACGCTGCCGCGCCCCGGCGGCAAGCCAGCGCCGTCGGGCGACACATCGATATTCCAAGCGTTGATTTCGGCATCGGTCGGCACACGCCCAATCCCATATTGGGGCGCCGCAGCCATTGTCAGCAAAACCGCAGCCAAACACCCAAAAGTTTTTTGCTTCTTTTTTTCAAAAAAGAAGTGCTTTCTTCCTGCTCTGTTATCAAGCCGCATTAGTAACAACCCCCGTCTCCGCCAGCGACCAGGCATGAATGGCATTGTAATGATAATAAGCCGCCGGCCCGCGTTCGGCGACCAGCGCATCATGCGTCGGCTGGACATTCCCATGGTCATCGGTGGCGCGGCTGAGGATGGTGGCCGGCGCGCCCTCCCAATGCCAGGGGAGCCGGAAGCGGGTGAGGCAGATCGGCAGTACCGGGCCTTGCAAGGCCGCGTCGCGCCAAGTGGCGCCGCCGTCCACCGAGACTTCGACGCGCTTGATCGCCCCGCGGCCGGACCAGGCCAGGCCGCGGATTTCCCTAAAACCGTGGCCGCGCAGCGTCTGGCCGCCGGAGGGGGTGGTGACGACGGATTTCACCTCCATGATGAAGGCGAACTGCCGCGCGCGGCCGCCGGTGTTGGGCATGATGTCCGTGTATTTGGACGTTTCTTCCCGCGTCATCCACGGCGCCGCGCCGATTTTCAGGCGCCGCAGCCATTTGATGTTGGTATTGCCCTCGAAACCAGGCAGCAGCAGGCGCAGCGGAAACCCTTGTTCGGGCCTCAGCATTTCGCCATTCTGCGCGTAGGCGACAAGTGCATCGTCGAGCGCCTTGGCCAAGGGGATGGAGCGCGTCATCGCCGCCCCGTCCGCTCCTTCGGCCAGCACCCAGTGCGCGCCTAGCGCGATTCCCACCTGGTCGAGCAGGTCGGCCAGGCGCACGCCGGTCCATTCCGAGCAGCTGAGCATGCCGTGCGTATCCTGCACCGTCGCCGTGGCGGGGGCGGCTTTCCACAATTGCGAATTGCCGGAGCATTCCAGGAAATGGATTTTGGAGACCGAGGGCAGGCGGAGCAGATCGTCCATGGTAAACATCAGCGGCCGGTGCACCATGCCGTGGATCAGTAGCTCGTGCCTGTCCGGGTCGATGGACGGCACGCCGGCGTGGTGGCGCTCGTAATGCAAGCCGGACGGGGTGATGATTCCATGCAGATCCTGCAGCGGCGTCAGGCTGACGCCGATTTGCGGAATGCTGGTGGGGTGCCAGAGTTTGCGCACGACCGAGGCCTCGTACGGCGATGGCTGGCCATAGGGCGGCGACAGCAGCGGCGCGCCGAGCGCACCCTCGGTGCCCGCGGTCCCTGCCACCGCCCGCCGGCCACCCATCACGGCCGCGGCCGCCCCAAGGCCAGCGGATAAAATTTTCCGACGGCTTGCCATGATCCCCTCCGCTCAAAACCTGGCGGAGTGTGGATTATAAATACGACGTTGGGAAGTCGGGCATCTCAAACGATATCACGGATATTGACCGTGGTTCTCGTTCTGGCGGGCGGCGGGCTGGTCGCGGCGCTATCGTCGGTTTTTGAAGGATGGTATAGTTGGCGCGCTGAGAAAGATAAGAAAGCAGTTCTTTTTTGAAAAAAAGAACCAAAAAACTTTTGGATGTTACGATGTATATTCCCCCCGCGTTCCGCGAAAACGACCTTGCCGCTATGCATGAGACGATGCGCGGCGCCAGACTCGCCAATCTCGTCACCGCCACGGCCGACGGGCTGATGGTCACGCCGCTGCCGCTCATGCTCGATGCGAACGACGGCCCCTATGGCGTGCTGCACGGCCATCTGGCCCGCGCCAATCCGCAATGGCGGGCACAGGCCATCGGCGAGGCCTGCGTCATTTTCATGGGGCCGGACGCCTATGTCAGCCCCTCCTGGTATGCCACCAAGCAGGAGACACATCGCGTGGTGCCCACCTGGAATTACATCGCCGTGCACGCCTACGGACCCGCCGAGTTTTATGAGGATGCGGACAGGCTGCACGATCTCGTCACCCGCCTGACCGACCGGCACGAGCACGCGCGCGCACAACCCTGGGCGGTGAGCGACGCGCCGGCGCCGTTCATCGACGCGCAACTCAAAGGCATCGTCGGCCTGCGTCTGCCGATCACGCGCCTGGAGGGCAAGCGCAAGATGAGCCAGAACCGCAACGACGCCGACCGCGCCGGCGTGGCGGCGGGCCTGGCGGAGAGCGCGGACGCGGCGGACAGGGCGGTCGCGGCGCTGATACCACGCTGATGAGGTCACGAACCGCCGTTTGCCATCCGTGGCGTTACTTGTGGTATGAGGGGGTTATAAAACTCTATCGGCGACGATGGCCGGTTTCGCGCTTGAGCCATTCCCTGCACCTCCGCCGCTCGTCCAACGAGGCTCCATCCCATGCCCGACACCGTGCCCGTCACCATCGAGGTTGAGCCCGAGATCGCCGCAGCGCTTGGCGATCCTCTGACGCGCGCGCGCCTGGAAAGGCTGATCAGGCGCACGCTCCGGCCGGCGGGCGTCGATGAATTGTTTGCAGCGATGGACGCTCTGTCCGACGACGCACGGCGGCGCGGCCTGACCGACGACATACTGCAAGCGGAACTCGCAGCCTATAACGCCGAACGCCGGGACCCGCCGGCTGCGACGTGATCGTGCGCGATGCGTCGGCGCTTGTCAGCGCCGCCATCGGCCGCGGGAGCGTGCCCTACCGGGCGGTTCGGCACGCATTCGCACAGGATCGGGTGGCCGTGTCGGAGCCAATGATGGCCGAGCTGCTCGGCGTGTTCGCCCGGCCGCGGCTGGCGCGTTTTCTCATGCCCGATTTGCGCGAGGAGGTGCTCGCGCTGATCGACAGCTTGGGCGTGTTTTTCGCCCCCATGGACCGCGTGACCGACTGCCGCGACGCCAAAGACAACATATATTTGGAGCTTGCACTGGCCGCGGGCGCGGCCACCATCATCAGCGGCGACGCCGACCTGCTCGTGCTGGATCCCTGGCGTGGCGTACGGATCCTCAAACCGGCCGCCTACCTGGCCGAGGCCGGCCGGTGATGGATGGCGCGCCTCAATCGAACAGCGCGTCGATATCCGACTGATTCACATCGGCACCATTCGATTCCATCGTCGGTTTCGGTGGCGGCAGAACGACGTGCTCGTCGCTGGGCGAGATGATGCCGGTGATGGCGGACTCCATGTGCTGCAACTGCTCGATGGCGCGGCGGACGCGCTGGCCGGTGAGGTCCTGGAAGGAGCAGGCTTCGAAAATCGTGTCGATCCGCGCGTTCAGTGCCTGCAGCGCCACTGCATCGGTCGTGGTGCCGCGGATCAGCTCGCCGATGGATTCCGCCGCCTCCATGATGCGGTTGGCGGCGGCCTCGGTGGTCTGCACCACCATTTCCAGCTCCATGCCGCTGTTGCGGGTCGCCTCCTGCGGCGCGCCGGCCAGTTCGCCCATCTGGCGCTGCAACAGGGCCAGTTGATTGGAAAGATTATCCTCCGAAAACCCCAGCAATTGCGTGGTGCCATGCACCTCGGCACTCAGCTCGGCAATCCGCCGGTCGATGAACCGCTGCATGTCGGCGAACAGCGGCGCCACCTCCTGCCGCACCGCCTCGCACACCGCCGCCCTTATGCCGGGGTCGGATAGTCCGTGATCGGGTGAGAGCGCCTGTGTGCCGTCCATACGGCGACAGAATATAGACGGCAGGTTGGCATCCCATTAACGGGGGTTGCGGAATTTTAGCGGGAGACCTCCTGACGTGCAGGCATTTCTTGGCATTGGTCTGCTGCTGCTGCTGTGTTTCGCCCTGAGCGAGGACCGGCGGCAGGTGCCGTGGCGTGTGGTGGCCGGCGGGCTGGCGCTGCAACTCATCCTGGCGCTCATTCTGCTGCATTCGGCGCCGGCGCGCGGCCTGGTGCTTCTGCTGGATCACGCCATGGACGCGCTGCAAAGCGCGACTGACGCTGGCACCGCCTTCGTCTTCGGCTATCTCGGCGGCGGCCCCCTGCCCTTCACCGAGAATCACCCCGGCGCCAGCCTGGTGCTGGCGTTCAAAATTCTGCCGCTGGTGCTGGTGATCAGCGCGCTGAGTTCGCTGCTGCTCTATCTGGGTCTGTTGCAGCGCCTGACCGGTGCTTTCGCCTGGCTGCTGCGGCGCACGCTGGGCATCGGCGGCGCGCTGGCGCTTGGCGCCGCGGTGCATATTTTTCTCGGCATGATCGAGGCGCCGCTGCTGATCCGGCCGTATCTGGCAAGACTCCAGCGCGGCGAGATGTTCGCGCTGATGAGCTGCGGCATGGCGGGTGTGGCCGGCACCATGATGGTGCTCTATGCCACCGTGCTGGCGCATGTGATGCCCGATGCGCTCAGCGAGATCCTGGTTGCCAGCGTCATCAGCACGCCGGCGGCGCTGGCCGTCGCCGCCCTTCTGGTGCCCTTCGGCCCCAGCGAGCCGGACGCCGCCGCGCTGGCCCGCGAGCGGCCGGCGAGCGTGATGGACGCGCTCACCCGCGGCACCGCCGAGGGCGTGGCCCCGCTGGTGGGCATCAGCACCACGCTTCTGGTCACCGTCGCCCTGGTCACGCTGGTCAACAATTTCCTGGGTTTCATTCCGCACCCCGGCGCCGACCCGTTCACCTTGCAAAACCTGGCCGCCCTGCCCTTCCGCCCGGTGATGTGGCTGATCGGCATCGACTGGCATGAGGCCGGCACGGCGGCCACGCTCATGGGCGTGAAAACGGTGCTGAACGAGTTCGTCGCCTATTTGCAATTCGCCGGCCTGCCGCCAGGCGCCCTGTCGCCGCACGCGCGGCTGATCGTGACCTTCTCGCTCTGCGGTTTTGCCAATTTCGGCAGCCTGGGCATCATGATCGGCGGCATGGGGGCGATGGTGCCGCAGCGCCGCGCGGAGATCGTGGGTTTGGGATTGCGCTCGATCCTGTCAGGGACGGTAGCGACTTGCCTGAGCGGGGCGGTGGCGGGGTTGCTGAGCTGAACTGGCGTAGGGCGGATAAAATCCGCCCTACGCTGGGATCAACTCCCTGCCGGGTGCGCATGCTCCGAACTATCGTCATCCGCGCCGGCCGGGATCGGGCGGTGTGGCTGGCCGAGCAGAGCGACAGCTCGGCGCGCAATATCATTCAGGCCGGCGCCGCCGGCGTCCAGGTGATCGCGTATCTGGTCGCGCATCAGCGGGGTCCAGAATTTGCGCAAATGCTCGGCCAGCGCCTCCGCCCCATCACGCCGGCGCTGGGCGCCGAAAAACAGGCTCATCTGGTTGGCCATGCCAACCAGTTTCGCCGCCTCCTCACCGTGGCTCATTCGGCGGCCGTCGCCATGATACGCCGCGCCTCGTCGCTGTGCGTGCTGTAGCGCGACTGCCAGTCCGTCGGGCCGTTGGAGAGCGAGACCTGCACCGCCGTCACCTTGTATTCCGGGCAGTTCGTTGCCCAGTCGGACTGATCCGTCGTGACCACGTTGGCCTGCGTCACCGGATGGTGGAAGGTCGTGTAAACTACCCCAGGCGCCACGCGGTCGGTGATATGGGCGCGCAGGCTGGTGTCGCCGGCGCGGCTGGCGACGCGCACGAACGAGCCCTCCTTGATGCCGCGCTGTTCGGCGTCGCTGGGGTGGATTTCCAGCAGATCCTCAGGATGCCAGACCGTGTTTGCCGTGCGGCGCGTCTGTGCGCCGACGTTGTAATGGCTGAGGATGCGGCCGGTGGTCAGCAGCAGCGGGAAGCGCGGGCCGGTGCGCTCTTCGGTCGGCACATATTCGGTGATCATGAAGCGCCCTGCCCCATGCTGGAATTTTTCCAGATGCATCACCGGCGTTCCGGTCGGCGCCTCTTCATTGCACGGCCACTGCACGGAGCCGACCTCGTCCAGCAGCTGATAGCTCACTCCAGCAAAACTTGGCGTGGTAGCAGCGATTTCATCCATGATTTCGCTGGGATGTTTGTAGGACCAGTTCAGCCCCATGGCATTGGCCAAAGCCTGGGTAATCTCCCAGTCCGCCATGCCCGAACGCGACGTCATCACTTTGCGCACGCGGTTGATGCGGCGCTCGGCGTTGGTAAACGTGCCGTCCTTTTCCAGGAACGTCGAACCCGGCAGGAACACATGCGCGTAATCTGCCGTCTCGTTCAGGAATAGATCCTGCACGATGACGCATTCCATGGCGGCGAGCCCCGCCGTGACATGGCGCGTGTCCGGGTCTGACTGCACGATGTCCTCGCCCTCGACATAGAGCGCCTTGAACCGGCCGGAGACGGCTTCATCAAGCATATTGGGAATGCGCAAGCCGGGTTCCGCATCCAGCGTGACACCCCAGAGTTTCTCGTAAATGTCGCGGGTGGCATCGTCGCTCATGTGCCGGTAGCCGGGCATTTCGTGCGGGAAACTGCCCATGTCGCACGCGCCCTGCACGTTGTTCTGACCGCGCAATGGATTGACGCCGACGCCTGGGCGGCCGATGTTGCCTGTCATCATCGCCAGATTGGCAATGGCCATCACCGTCGTCGTGCCCTGGCTATGTTCGGTCACACCCAGACCATAATAGATCGCCGCATTGCCGCCGGTGGCATAAAGCCGGGCTGCTGCGCGCAGATCTGCGGCCGGGACGCCGGTCATGGACTCGGTGATTTCGGGACTATGCCTGGCCTCGGCGACGAACTCGGCGAAATCCTGGAAACCCTCCCAGTCGCAGCGCTGCCTGACGAAATCCTCATTCACCAGGCCCTCGGTGACGATGACATGGGCGATGGACGTCAGCACGGCCACGTTGGTGCCCGGGCGCAGCGGCAGATGGTATTGCGCCTCCACATGCGGTGTGCGCACCATGTCGATGCGCCGCGGATCGATGACGATCAGTTTCGCGCCTTCGCGAATGCGCTTTTTCAGGCGTGAGGCAAAGACAGGGTGGCCATCTGTCGGGTTGGCGCCGATGATGAGCGCCACATCCGTGTGTTCCACACTGTCGAAATCCTGCGTGCCGGCCGAGGTGCCGAACGCGGCGCCCAGACCATAGCCGGTCGGTGAATGGCAGACGCGGGCGCATGTGTCGATATTATTGTTGCCCATGCCGGCGCGAACCAATTTCTGCACCAGATAGGTTTCTTCATTGGTGCAGCGGGAAGAGCTGATGCCGCCGAGCGCCTGCTTGCCGTATTTCTTTGCGATGCGGGCGAATTCGCTGGCGGCATAGGCCAGTGCCTCATCCCAGCTCACCTTGCGCCATGGCTCATGGATCGAGGCGCGGATCATAGGCTCGGTAATCCGGTCGCGGTGCGTGGCGTAGCCCCAGGCGAAGCGGCCTTTCACGCAGGAATGGCCATGATTTGCCTTGCCATCCTTGTAAGGCACCATGCGCACCAGCTCATTGCCGCGCATTTCGGCCTTAAAGCTGCAGCCGACGCCGCAATAGGCGCAGGTGGTCACCACCGAATGCTCAGGCTGGCCGATGTCGATGACGGATTTCTCCATCAGCGTCGCCGTCGGGCAGGCCTGCACGCAGGCGCCGCAACTCACACATTCGGAATCCAGAAAAGCCTCGCCCATGCCCGGCGAAACCTTGCTGTCGAAACCGCGGCCCTCGATGGTCAGTGCAAATGTGCCCTGCACTTCGGCGCAGGCGCGCACGCAGCGCGAGCAGACGATGCATTTGGAAGGATCGAAGGTGAAATACGGATTGCTCTCGTCCTTGGCCTGCACCGTATGGTTTTCACCGGCGAAACCATAGCGCACCTCGCGCAACCCGACCGCGCCCGCCATATCCTGCAATTCGCAATCGCCATTGGCCGAGCAGGTCAGGCAATCGAGCGGGTGATCCGAGATATAGAGTTCCATCACGCCTTTGCGCAGCCGCTTCAGCCGGTCGGTCTGCGTGGAGACCGCCATGCCAGGGGCGACAGGCGTGGTGCAGGACGCGGGCGTGCCGTTGCGGCCGGCGATTTCGACCAGGCACAGGCGGCAGGAGCCCCAGGATTTCATCATGTCCGTGGCACAAAGTTTGGGAATTGTTGTGCCCACCTCCTGCGCAGCACGCATGATGGACGTGCCCTCCGGCACGCGCACCGCAACGCCGTCGATCGTTAGCTCCACCATCGTGGTGGAGGACGATGCGGGGGTTCCGTAGTCGGTTTCATGCACGAGGGCCATGGCTAGCTCCTAAGTAAGAAAGTAAGCGTTCTTTTTTGAAAAAAAGAACCAAAAAACTTTTGGCACTTGCACGCGCCGGTCGTAACGCCGGGTCTAATGGATAAAAGTTTTTTGCTTCTTTTTTTCAAAAAAGAAGTTCTTCCTTTTTCTTCTCAGGCACAAAATCCTCCGGAAAATGCCGCAGAGCGCTCAGCACCGGATAAGGCGTAAACCCACCGAGAGCGCAGAGCGATCCAAGCTTCATCGTATGGCATAAATCTTCGAGAATTTCGATATTTTTGGAAACATCAGTGCCGCCCATGATCTTCTCGATCGTCTCACGCCCGCGCACCGCACCGATCCGGCACGGCGTACATTTGCCGCAGGATTCGATGGCGCAGAACTCCATCGCAAAGCGCGACATTTCCAGCATGTCCACCGTGTCGTCGAACACCACCAGGCCGCCGTGGCCGATCAGCGCGTCGCGCGCGGCGAACGCTTCGTAATCATAGAGCGTGTCGAACTGCGATACCGGCAAATAGGCGCCCAAAGGCCCGCCCGCCTGCACAGCGCGCACCGGGCGCCCGCTGGCTGTGCCGCCACCGTGCTGCATCACCAGCTCGCCGAGCGTGAGGCCGAACGCGGTTTCGAACAGGCCGCCGTGGCGAATGTTGCCAGCTAACTGAATCGGCATGGTGCCGCGCGAGCGGCCCATGCCGAAATCTGCGTAATATTGGGCGCCTTCGGCGAGAATGATCGGGATTGTTGCGAGCGACAGCAGATTATTCACCACCGTCGGTCGGCCTAAAAAACCTTCGAGCGCCGGCAGCGGCGGTTTGGCGCGCACCACGCCGCGCTTGCCTTCCAGACTTTCCAGCAGCGCGGTTTCCTCGCCGCACACATAGGCGCCGGCGCCCACGCGCAATTCGAGATCGAAATGCTGGCCGGACCCGGCAATGTTGGCGCCGAGCAAACCCGTGTCGTAAGCTCTGTCGATTGCCACCTGCATGGTGGCGTTCGCATGCGGATATTCGGAGCGCGAATAAATATAGCCCTGCGTGGCACCAACGCCGATGCCGGCGATCGTCATGCCTTCGATGAGCAGGAACGGGTCGCCTTCCAGAATCATGCGGTCGGCAAAGGTGCCGCTGTCGCCTTCATCGGCGTTACAGACGATATATTTGTGCGGCCCCGGCGCACCGGCGACCGTCTTCCATTTGATGCCTGTCGGGAAACCGGCGCCGCCGCGGCCGCGCAGGCCTGATTTCGTCACTTCCTCGACAATGGCGGAAGGGCCGATCTCCAGCGCGCGTGCGAGACCGCGGCCGCCGCCATGCGCGCGGTGATCGGCTGCGGAACGCGGATCGATGATGCCGCAGCGGGCAAAGGTGAGCCGCGTTTGCGCCGCCAGAAACGGATGTTCCTCGGGCATCCCAATGCGCAAGGCGTGCGCGCCGCCGTCTTGCAGCATGGCGTCCAGAACCGAAGGCACGTCGGCCGCGGCCACCGGCCCGTAGGCGATGCGCCCGGCCGGGGTTTCGACCTCGACCAGCGGCTCCAGCCAGAACATCCCGCGCGAACCGTTGCGCACGATCTGCGCGTCCAGGCCGCGCGCCGACAGCTCGGCCGCAAAAGCGCGGGCCACCGACTCGGCGCCCACCGCAAGGGCTGCTACGTCGCGCGGGATAAAAATGCGCATCATGCCGCCTCCTCTGCCAAGGCTTCGAGCATGCCGGGCTTGAGGCGCCCGGCCGGTTCCCCGTCGAGCAAGGCGGCCGGCGC
>Ga0116227_10009640_pt1 | contig 17390 bp, 12 predicted proteins | sample S1TSphgellanicum_FD_89693 | JGI IMG/M metagenome (GOLD analysis project Ga0116227, IMG submission 89693) | Host-associated microbial communities from peat moss isolated from Minnesota, USA - S1T2_Fb - Sphagnum magellanicum MG | ecosystem: Host-associated > Plants > Peat moss > Unclassified...
AACCGGTATTGGTACCGGGATAGGTAAAACCATTGTTTCGGCAATTATGGTTGAGCATTTTAAGGCTGATTACTGGAAACCCATTCAATCCGGAGATTTGAATGATAGTGATACCTTGAAAGTAAAAAGCCTGGTTTCAAATGCAAAATCTGTGTTTCATCCGGAAGCATATCGGTTAACACAGCCTTATTCGCCGCATAAGTCTGCAGATTTGGATGGCATCACTATTGATCCCGATCAAATAATTATTCCACAAACTCAAAACAAATTAATTATTGAAGGAGCCGGTGGTTTAATGGTTCCGTTAAATAGTGATTTTTTCATGATCGATTTAATCAAACAATTAGATGCAGAGGTAATACTTGTATCTAAAAACTATTTAGGAAGTATCAATCACACACTTATGTCACTTGAAATATTAAAGGATAAACATATCCCTGTTAAGGCAGTTATTTTTAATGGCGATATCGATACGTATTCCGAAGATTTGATTAAGCATAATTTTAATCAAAGCAAATTTGTACAAATACCTTTGCTTAATAATATCGATAGTGATGCGATCTTTCAAATTGCAACTACGATTATATTATAAGCAGCTTACATCTCTGAACCTAACAAGTTTTCAAATTTATATAATAAAAAAAGCCGCTCCGAATATCGGAGCGGCTTTTTTTATTATCAGTAACAATTAATTACCATCCTGGATTTTGAACCAGGTTTTTGTTGATAAGCAAATCATTTGTAGGTATACCCCATACAAATTTAGGGTTATCAGCAGCAATATTTATTGTTGTGTATTCAGCTCCAGTTAAAACAGTTGCAGCGTTTTGTGGTGTACGGCCATTAAAGCCTAAGTGCCAACGCTCTAAATCGTTCAAACGGAAACCTTCAAAGGCAAGCTCACGTGTTCTTTCGTCTCTGATGTCTTGAACCAAAGCGGCACCTGTTGAAGTTGTAGCAACTACGCCACGGGCAGCACGTAAAGCATTTAATTGAGTTTGAGCAGCAGCATAATTTGGAGCAGCTTCGGCAGCAATCAGGTAAGCTTCAGCTATACGGAAAACTTTTGGTTCATGTGCGTAGTTTGTTACTGCTGTAGTAAAATAAGCAGGGTTACCTGGATACTTGTTAACTAAAACCAAGGTATAAGGATTACCAGCTATTTGACAAGCTTTAGATGCAAAGTAAACTGATTTACGTAAGTCGCCAGTAGGGAATAAATTAACAGCAGCTGTTGTTGGGATAAAATCCGGATCGTATTTAGCTGTAGTAGATTGGTAACCTAAATAGATAGCATTAGTATTAGGTAACTCTACAGTACTTACATACATCTGCATAATAGATTCTTGCAAACCATCTGTAGCCCAATAAGCGCTAATACCGGCAGCTGTATTAAGTAAAGGATATTTTCCACCAGAAATCAAAGTCATGGCAGCAGCGTAAGCGCCTGCGTTATCATGCATATACAATCTAACACGAGCTTCCAATGCTAAAGCACAGTCGTTACTTAATACTCTTGAACCCTGAGTACCTAATGCTGCTTTATAAGGAGCAACATAAACATTATCAACACCACCTGGCGACGCCTGTAGCGGTGTTGAAATAGCAAGTGAAGCTGCGTAATAGGTTTTTGCATTAGCGATATCAGATAATATCTGATCGTAAACAGCTTTAACAGTTGCCCTTGCTGGTGCTCCGTTCAAATCAAATTCGGTTACCAATGGTACGCCTAAATCTGTAGCAGCAGTTGCTGTTTCGTAAGCTTTTGCCCATCTTGTAACCAATGCATGGTAATAAATTGCCCTACCTAAGTAAGCATCAGCATAATACAAGTTGTATTGCGCTTTTTCTAATGGCGATACGGGGGTTATGCTTTTATAACCGGCAATTGCAGTGTTAACGTTTGCAATAGAGCTATAGTAACCAGCCCACATTGGTGCAAGGGTTTGATCATCTGCACCAAATACGCTTCCCCATCTGTGTGGGAAACCATTTCTGTTACCATAATCAGTACCGGCGTTTAATTGATCAGCCTGAACATCAGAATAATACATATAAGAACCGTATTGCCTTGCTTTTAAATTGGTATGCAAACCTATATCCCAGTTTTGAGCATCCTTAACCGTTTGGAACGCGGTTGAGATAGGTACCGCATTGTAAGGAACAAGATCAAGTTTCTTGCAGGATGTAATGGCCATAAGTACCGTTATCCCCGCTGTAAAACATATATTTATTTTTTTCATGTTTTGTAAATTTTAATTATTACTAATTAGCTATTAGAATGTAACTTGTACACCTAAAGAGTATTGTTTAGTATTAGGGTTAGCACCTAATGATAAGTTTGAGTCAACTTCCGGATCTGGTCCTAAGTATTTGGTCCAGGTTAATAAATCACGACCGGTTAAGAATACTCTGAATCCTTTAACAGCTTTTGTACGTTTTAAGATTGACTGAGGGATTGAATAACCTAAGGTTAAGTTTTTCAAACGGATGAATGATGCATCTTCGATCAAACGTGAGTCGAACTGAGTAAATTGTTGACCGTATTTAGGGAATAAAGTAACATCACCTGGTTTTTTCCAGTAATCCAATACCCTGTTGCTTTGGTTATAAGTAGGGAATGCACTTGGGTTTTCAAAGAAATACCTATCGTTATTGATCAGTGATTTGCCTTTAACAAAGTTAAAGTTAGCCTCGATGGTGAATCCTTCATATTGACCGCTGAAACCAAAGCTACCTTGGAAAGTAGGATATCTTCTGATACCTGTATTTTGCTGCAAGGTAGTTGCGTTAAAGTTATTGGTTACGTTATTAGGGTCTTTGTTAGTTTGAGCGATAGTGCTGCCTGGGTTATACCACATTGGTAAACCTGATGCAGAACTAACACCTGCAAAAATTGGATATAAGAATGATACCGGCTGACCAACAACCCAAGCTACACCTGTGTTAGCAAGTACATAGTAATCTTTACCTTGGAATAATTGAGTGATCTTATCGTGGTTAACGTTAAACCTAAAGTAAGGAGTAAATACAGCTTTGTGAGTTCTGCTTTTGTAAGCATCAAATTCAACATCAACATCAAAACCTTTATTTTCTAATGTACCTGTATTGGTAGTTACACTTCCAAAACCTGAAGTGTACGCATATGGTACAGAGATCAACATATTAGAAGTATTTCTGATATAATATGAAGCCTCGATTCTAACTCTGTCGAACAATGAAGTTTGTACGGCAAATGTAGTTAATTGTTGTTGCTCCCATCCTAAGTTAGGGTTACCTGGCGCTGCAATACCAGCACCTGTTTGTGTTGCGTAGGTTAAAGAACCAACAGTTGCAAGAGCATCATAGTTACCAATTGCAGAGTTACCTAAAGTACCTGTACTTACAGTTAATTTTAACTCATCAATCCAATTGATGTTTTTAAAGAAATCTTCTTTTTTTGCTTGCCAGCTTGCGCCAACTGAATAGAATAAAGCAGAACGGTTATTAACACCGAAACGTGATGATTTATCCTGACGAAGTGTACCTCTTAACAAATATTTCTCGTTGTAGTTATAATCTAAGCTACCAAATAATGAGTGGTAAGAATAATCTGAATCAGGGGTTCCTCCACCAACAACTGTACGTGAACTTGCATTTTTACCAGTTCCACCAGCATCAAGGGTTACAATACGATCATCAACCTGGCCTGTTGTAACAGCAGAAAAAGCTTTTTGTGAACCGTCTGTATATTCCTGACCAGCTAATACAATAAAGTTATGTTGTTTTAACAGGCTGAATCTGTACTCTGCAGTGTTGGTAAAAGTTTTTGAAACGCCACGTGTAAAGATTTCTTGTACGGAACCGTTATATAACGATCCTGCGTAAGAAGGTTCACGAATAGAGCTTTCTCTGTAATCGAAAGCATCCATACCACCCTGGCTTTTAATTGTTAAACCTTTTATTGGTGTTAATTGAATAAAACCGCTTGGGTTAAATTGAGTGTTGTTGGCTGGATCAATGATTTTGTTAGCCAGGTAATTAGGATGGTACCTTGCCAAACCTGGAATGTTATCATAGTTATTTCCGTTCAAATCTACCGGAGAATAATATGGCTGATTTAATAAACCTAAACCACGGTTCAAGTTATTTGTTCCGTATGGGTTAGTTGAACGTTCGTCATAACCACCAGATAAGCTTAAGTTAAAACGAATCCAATCATTAACGTCAGACGTTATGTTTGAACGCAAGGTATAACGATCATAACCAGAACGGTAAGCCAAACCATCAGCTTTGAAATACCCGCCTGATACATAGTAAGTAGTTTTAGCACTACCACCACTCACTGCAACGTTAGACTGGTAAGTTTGAGTATGTTGTTTAAATAACACTTTATACCATTGTACATCAGCATCTTTTACATCTAAACCAGCAATAGCGCTGTTGATAGTAGCTAAACTTTGAGCACCTGTAGCAACCTCAAAATCAATATATTGCTGACGGTTTAAGAAAGATTTATAAAGATCAGTACTCGCTAAAGCATTATCTGACAATTGAGTTGTTATAGATATACTTGCAGGTTTGTTATTAGAACCTTTTTTACTTGTTAAATAAATAACACCGTTAGCAGCACGTGAACCGTAAATAGATAAAGTTGACGCATCCTTTAAAACTGTGATATCATCAAAGTCATCCGGATTTAAACTTAATATCGTTCCCGGATCAACAGGGATACCATCCATTACGATTAAAGGTGTAGAGCTTGCACCTAATGAGCCATTACCATGTAATTGTAATGTAGGAGTAGCAGTAGGCTCACCAGAAGATGTTAAAACCTGTAAACCGGCTACTTTACCTTGTAATGCATCAAACACGTTAGCTACTGGCTTATCTTCAATTTCTTTTGAAGCTACAGTAGATGTAGTACCTACAACGTTTGCATTTTTGATACCTGTACCGTAACCTACAACTACAACCTCGTTAAGAGATTTGGCATCTGGTGCAAGTTTAATGTTAATTACTGATTTTGTACCGATAACCGCTACCTGGGTTACATAACCAACATAGCTAATTGTTAATGATTTTGCATTTGCAGGTACACTAATAGTGTACATACCTTGAGCGTTGGTTTGAGTACCAACAGTGGAACCAGTAACCTTAACTGAAACCCCGGGGAACGACTGACCATCATCAGCGCTTGTTACTATACCCGTAATTGTTCTGCTTTGAGCAAACGCACTGCTTAGTGCCATAAAACTCAGAAGAAGAAGAGTGAGTAAATTTTTCTTCATGTTTGAATTAATTTTAGTTGAGAAAATGAATTAAACTGCAAATTATACATTTTATATTAGATTTTAATAAAAATGTGTAAAAAACAACTAAATAATTTTACGGACCCTCCTTTCATGACGAAATTTTGACAATATACTTTACTCAAATAGCAATATAATAATTCGTTATACGGTATAATTGTAAAATTAAGACGCAATTTATATAAACCTTAAAACACTGATTACAGGCCTTCTGTAATTTTAAATACAATTATAATTAAAAAAATTAACTTATATGAAAATAATTATTGTAATAGGTTCAGGAACTATGGGAAATGGTATAGCACACCTATTTGCCCAACATGGTTATACCGTAAAAATGGTTGATGTTAACGCAGATGCCTTAAAAAAGGGTGTTGATATTATAAATAAAAACCTCGATCGCCAATTAACAAAAGGATTGATTGATGAAAACATAAAAAGCAACACCTTAATTAACATTACTACATATACAGATATAAGAGACGCGATTAAAAATGCCGACCTGGTTGTAGAAGCCGCTACCGAAAATAGCGAACTAAAGCTAAAGATATTTAAAGAGCTCGATGAAATATGTCCTGCCGATACCATTTTAGCTAGCAATACCTCATCCATATCCATCACCAAAATAGCATCGGTAACCAACAGGCCCGATAAAGTTGTTGGTATGCACTTTATGAACCCCGTACCGGTGATGAAACTGGTGGAGGTTATCCGTGGGTATGCTACGAGTGATGACGTTACCGATACGATTATGGAATTATCGCGCAAGCTGAACAAGCAACCTGTTGAGGTGAACGATTACCCGGGCTTTGTTGCCAATCGTATTTTGATGCCGATGATAAACGAAGCTATATATAGTATATACGAGGGCGTGGCCGGCGTTGAAGAAATTGATACGGTAATGAAATTAGGTATGGGGCACCCGATGGGTCCGCTACAGTTGGCTGATTTTATTGGCCTTGATGTTTGCCTTGCAATATTAAAGGTATTATATGATGGTTTTGGCAATCAAAAATATGCCCCCTGCCCTCTTTTGGTTAATATGGTAACTGCGGGAAGTAAGGGTGTAAAATCGGGCTCAGGCTTTTATGATTACAGTAGCGGAACAAAGGACCTTGTACTTGCGGCGAACTTTAAAAAGTAAACCCCGATTTGATTAAACTTTTGAGAAATTTAGTTGTCGTATAAGTAACAAATAATTATACAGATGAAAACGATCTCAAAAATTTTAACAATAATTGGTGTTGCCGGTACGCTGTTGGCAGGCTGCGCATCAGGGTCATTTGTAGTTCGCGAACGACCTGTAGAACCAGTATATGAACGCCCAGCATCTCCTTATGCTAATGCGGTTTGGATTCCGGGCGAATGGGAATGGCGCGGCGGAAGGTATGTTTACATAAACGGCCATTACGAACGCGGCAGAAACCGTGAATGGATACCCGGCCATTGGCGCAACGTTCCGAACGGTTACGTTTGGGAACGCGGACATTGGAGATAAGGTTAGTGAGTAGAGAATAGTAAGTTATAAGTAGTTAACGCTCTTTCTCTATTCTGCACAAAAAAGGTCCTGCTTTTGGCGGGACCTTTTTTGTGCAGATACAATTATATGGTACAGTGGTCTCAAACTTACTACATCCGTTCCGGAACGTTGATACCTAACAGGCGCATAGCTTTATTGATGATTTTAGCTGTGGTTGATGAGAGTTCTAAACGGAATTGCATTATACTTTCGTCCTCAGCTTTCAGGATCGGTTTTTCCTGATAGAATTTATTGTAAGTTTTAGCGAGTTCATAAACATAGTTAGCTATAATTGCCGGGCTATAATCCCTTGCCGCTTGATTGATAGCTTCAGGAAATTGGTTCATGGCTAGGATAAGATCGCGCTCTACCCCATCCAATATATCAATATTAGTGTTGGATGTTCCTTGTCCGAAGCCTGCACGCTTTAATACCGACTTGATACGAGCGTGGGTGTATTGAATGAATGGACCGGTATGGCCCTGAAAATCGATAGATTCATTTGGATCAAACAACAAACGTTTTTTAGGTTCAACCTTTAGCAGGAAGTACTTTAGCGCGCCCATACCTATATTATAGTAGAGTTGTTGTTTTTCGGCTTCGTCAAAATCGTTGATTTTGCCTAATGCTTCGGTTTGTGTTTTGGCGGTTGCCTCCATTTCGGCCATCAGATCATCGGCATCAACCACGGTACCTTCACGAGATTTCATTTTACCTGATGGCAGATCGACCATTCCGTATGATAAATGGAATAAACCTTTTGCCCACGGTTTGCCTAACTTTTGCAGGATGAGGAAGAGTACTTTGAAGTGATAGTCCTGTTCGTTACCTACAACGTAAATTGATTTATCTACCTGGAAGTCGTTATATTTGAGTTGGGCTGTACCCACGTCCTGAGTCATATAAACCGAAGTTCCGTTTGAGCGGAGTACAAGTTTTTCGTCGAGGCCGTCGGCGGTTAGGTCTATCCAAACCGAGCCGTCGTCTTTTTTGAAGAAAACGCCTTTGGCTAAGCCTTCATCAACAATATCCTTACCTAATAAATAGGTATTTGATTCATAGTAATATTTATCAAAATCGACACCAAGTTTTTTGTACGTAGCATCAAAACCCGCATAAACCCAACTGTTCATGGTTTCCCACAAGCTGATCACTTCCTGATCACCAGCTTCCCATTTTTCGAGCATTTGCTGGGCCTCGATAATCAGAGGAGCGTTCTTTTTGGCTTCGTCTTCGGTTTGCCCTTGTTCTTTGAGTTCCTCTATCTGTTTTTTGTATTCCTTATCGAAAACAACATAGTACTTACCAACCAAATGATCGCCTTTTAAACCGCTTGACTCCGGTGTTTCGCCGTTGCCAAACCTTTGCCAGGCCAGCATGGATTTACAGATGTGGATTCCCCTATCGTTAACCAGGTTAGCTTTGATCACATCGTAACCATTGGCTTTCAAAATTTCGGCAACAGAGTAACCTAACAGGTTGTTACGTACGTGACCAAGGTGTAAAGGTTTATTGGTGTTGGGTGATGAGTATTCAACCATTACTTTTTCGCCCTTGGCGGGGAAAGAGCCAAAGTTGTCGCTTACTATTTCGGTGTATAATTGTTTGATCCAGTAAGCATCGGTAATGCTGATGTTCAGGAATCCTTTGATCACGTTAAAGCCCGAAACTACTTCAACTTCGTTCTGGATAAACTGGCCTATTTCGGTACCGGTTTGCTCGGGCGATTTGCGCGAAAACTTGATAAACGGAAAAGTAACTATGGTAACCTGCCCTTCAAACTCTTTACGGGTTTGTTGCAAAGTAACATCGGCAGCGGTAATATCGGTTTGGTATAAGGCTTTAACCGCCTTAAGGGTTGCATCAACTATGAAATCCATCCGGCAAAATTAATCAAATCGTAACAACCTGCCACATTTTAATATAGCTAAATTCTGATAGCTTTGTGATAACCATTATACATCTATGTTAACTGCCCCAGATTTTATCATTAGCAACAGTTCCGAAATTGGAGATCTGCAATGCTTACTCATTCACAGTCCGGATATTGGTTTAGGTAAAGTTGTACCTAACAAAGCACAGGATTGGCTTTTTGAAGATATTGTTCACCTGGATACCATTCGCCGTAAGGAGTATGATTACTACGTTAAAGTATTACTCTATTTTTTAGATGCGGATAAAATTAAAGGCAAACTTGCTGCTATTGAAAGTGATCGCGACTTTTTTAAGCCCAGCAAAGCGGGCTTCCATAACTCAAGCAAGGTAATAGAATTCCAAACTTTACTGATCGATATTTTGAGTGAACAGACCGTTAAAGAAAAGCTGGTGTCCGCCGTATGCGGAATGGAGAATGTAACCTACCATTTGCAACAACAACTGAACGATGCAAGCGCGGTTGAACTGGCTAAAACCTTATTATCCGGCTTTTTTAACCAGCAATTTTTATTCGCACCTATACCTAACTTTATATTTTCGCGGGATGTGGCGGTTGCAATTAACAGGTACTTGCTGATAGCAAAGCCAGCCAAACAAGCCCGCTTGCGCGAAACTTTATTGGTAAGATATATCTTTTTTAATCACCCCTTATTTTCAGCTTATCGCGATAACATCATCGAGATACCGGAAAGTATAGAAGCTTTTTTAGAAACTGCGGACGAAAGCCACGAGCCAACTACCTTAGAATGTGGCGATGTAATGGTGGTTAACCACAACCACATATTAATAGGTTGCAGTGAGCGTACCTCAACCCGGGGCGCAAACGCGGCTATTCAATTGTTGTTTGAAAAGGATGTTGTAGAAAAAGTAACTATTATCAAAATTCCACAAAAGCGTAATTTTATGCATTTGGATACGGTTTTTACGCAGGTTAAGCGCAATGTTTGGGTGTTGTTAAAATCGCTGTTTGATTTAGAGGAAGTTGATTTGAATAATCCGATCAGCCATTTTGGGGATACGAAACCTAAAGAAAGTCCGGAGATATTGCAGTTTACTAAAGGCAAAACAGATTCGCCAAGGCGCTTTGTAAAGCTGGAAGAATTATTGGATGATATTAGTCATAATGATTTACAAAGTGCAGAGCCAACTCAATTTATTTACTCGGGTAATAACCAGTTCCCGTATGATTCGCGTGAGCAATGGACGGACTCTTGCAACCTGCTCGCGTTAAAGGAAGGCGTTGTACTGGCCTACGACCGTAATGATAAAACCGTTGAAGCTTTTGAGCAAAATGGGTTTAATATTATTAAGGTAGCTGATCTGCTGCAAAAGTTAGAAAGCGGTGAGTTATCTGTTGATACGATTAAAGACACGGTAATACTGATGCCATCGGCGGAATTATCGCGTGCACGCGGTGGTTTCCATTGTATGAGTATGCCACTGTTAAGAACACCAATATTAAAATGAATCATCTAACATCACATATTTTAATGATCCGCCCGGTTAGTTTTGGCTTTAACGAGCAAACTGCTGAGAGTAATGCGTTTCAACATCGTAATGCTGAAGAGCAAAACATTCAGGAGAAGGCATTAGCCGAATTTGATGCTTTTGCAGATCAATTAAAAGCTAACGGTTTGGATGTAATCATAACCAACGATACACCGGAACCCCACACACCTGATTCCATATTCCCGAACAATTGGGTTTCGTTTCATGAAGATGGTAAGATATTTTTATACCCCATGCAGGCCGAAAACAGGCGGATGGAACGTGATTTGAATATGCTCAAAAAAACCACATTCGATAAATTTACTGTTAGCGATATTAAAGATTTAAGCTTTTACGAAAACAACGACCAGTTTTTAGAAGGTACCGGTAGCATGGTGTTGGACCGGGAAAACAAAATAACCTACGCCTGTTTATCGCCCAGAACGCATCCTGAAGTAATCAAAGCATTTCGCTCCGAAAGCGGTTATACCTCTATCCTATTCCACGCTACAGATCAAAACGGGAAAGCCATTTACCATACTAACGTGATGATGTGTATGGGTTCGGAATTTGTGGTGATCTGCCTGGACGCGGTTACCGACTTTAATGAAAAGAGTTTATTGCTGGCATCCTTCGAGCAAACCAACAAACAGATTATCGAAATATCGCAACAGCAACTGAATAAGTTCGCCGGTAATATGCTGGAATTGGTTAACGACAAAAACGAGCGTTTGCTCATCATGTCGGAGAGCGCTTACGCGTCGCTGACTCCTGAGCAGGTAGAAAAACTCCAAAAGTATTGTAAAATTATTAGTGCAAACCTCAATACAATTGAAACCATAGGTGGCGGAAGTGCCCGCTGCATGATAGCAGAGGTACATTTGCCCCTGCAAAATTAAATTACATTGTACAGATTAAAAAAGTGCAGGTAAATGCCGTTTATTTCCATTTTAAAATTACATTTTTGCAAAAATTTTAAATTCAATAAATGCAGAGTTACGAGGAATTTATTGACCTGAGCGTGGGTTTCCCGCAAGAGGGTTTTGAGGTTTATGATGATGAACTTTATTTTCATGATCTCAATTTAATGGAGATGATAGAAACTTACGGTACGCCGCTCCGGTTTACCTATCTGCCTATCGTATCTAAAAAAATACAGCAGGCAAAATTGCTGTTCCAGCAGGCTATTGTTAAGAACAATTATCGCGGAAGCTATAAATATTGCTACTGTACCAAAAGCTCTCACTTTAAACACATTGTTGAAGAAGCTTTAAAGAACGATATCCACCTCGAAACATCATCGGCTTTTGATATGCCAATGATTGACGCGTTGGAGAAAAAAGGTTTGTTGAATAAAGACATGACCGTTATTTGTAACGGTTTTAAAACCTTCCAATACAAAACCTATATTATTGATATGCTGCATGATGGCTTTAAAAATATCATCCCTGTATTAGATAATAAGGAAGAGTTTAACATTTACGATGACGAGGTTGAAATGAGCACACCTTGTAACCTCGGTATTCGTATAGCGGCCGAGGAGCAACCGGATTCGCAGTTTTATACTTCGCGCTTAGGTGTACGTATTGAGGATGTGATCGACTTTTATTATAACAAGATAGAAAAGAACCCGAACTTTAAACTGAAGTTATTGCATTTCTTTATCAACTCGGGGATTTCTGATACGCCTTACTATTGGAACGAGTTAGAGAAATATGTAACCCTGTATTGCAAGTTGAAAAAGATCAACCCTGATCTGGATACTTTGGATATTGGTGGTGGTATGCCGTTTAAGGATTCGCTGGTATTTGATTTTGATTATGAATACATGATCAACGAGATCGTTAGCCGGATCAAAGAAATTTGTGCCGAGCACGATGTTATCGAACCGGATATTATCACCGAATTTGGTAAATATACAGTAGCCGAAGCATCGGGTATTTTATACAAGGTATTGGGCCGTAAACAACAAAACGACCGCGAGCGTTGGTTAATGCTGGACGGTTCATTCATCACCAACCTGCCGGATGTTTGGGCCTTAAATCAAAAATATGTTCTGTTACCGATTAACAACTGGGACTCTGAATATGAGCGGGTTAACTTAGGTGGCATTACCTGCGATGGTCAGGATTATTATAACCAGGAAGCACACATGAATAGTGTATTTATGCCTAAAACGCGTAAGGTACAGTATATTGGTTTCTTCCACACTGGTGCTTACCAGGAAGTTTTGAGCGGTTATGGCGGTATTCACCATTGCTTATTACCATCGCCTAAACACGTTTTGATCCGCAGGAATCGTGATGAAACTTTCAACTTTGAAGTTTTTGGTGAAGAGCAGAATAGTAAACAGGTATTGAAGCTTTTGGGCTATACCTAAACACAAGGTTCTTTATAAAACACAAAGCCTCTTTGCATAATGCAAAGAGGCTTTTCTATTTGATTTCAGATCTTAGTTTTTAAACTGTCCAATAAATTCTGGTATCCCCACAAGGTAATCCTGAGTGCTATTCAGGTACTTTACAAACGCACTACCTACAATGGCACCACTATTATACTGGCAAGCTTTATCAAAAGCATTTTTACCAGCTATACCAAATCCAACTACAGTTGGATTCTTCAATCGCATATCCTCAATACGTTTAAAATAAGTATCAACGGTATCGTTCAAATCCAAAGCTTTACCCGTTATTGATGCTGACGAAAGCAGGTAAATAAAGCTATTACTCAACTCATCTATCTTACGGATTCGTTCATCAGCGGTCTGAGGTGTTACTAGGAATATGTTGCTCAGGTTATTATCTTTAAATTTGTTACTGTACAATTTCTCGTACTCATACATCGGCAAATCGGGAACAATAACACCATCCACTCCTACTTCGGCGGCTTTTTTGCAGAAACGTTCTACGCCGTATTGAATCATCGGGTTAGAATATCCCATCAGTAAAACCGGGATGGTTACGCGCTTACGCAGATCGGCCAATTCATCAAACAGCACGTTTAAATTCATACCGTTGTTTAGGGCGGTAAGTGAGCTATCCTGAATGGTTGGCCCATCGGCCACAGGATCTGAATATGGGAAACCAATCTCCAGAAAATCGGCACCAGCTTTTTCTAAAGCTTCGGCGATATCAACTGTGGTATTTAACGCAGGGTGACCTGCTGTAAAATAGATAGATAGCAGGTTCTTTTTTTGTTCAGCAAATAACTTTTGTAATCTGTTCATTAAAATCCGAAGTAGTTGGTGTATGTTGTTAGATCTTTATCACCACGCCCTGACAGGCAGATAACTACATTATCGGTTGGTTTAAAGGTCATTTTTTCTAAATAAGCCAGAGCGTGTGCAGTTTCAATTGCCGGGATAATACCTTCTAACTGGCAGCACAACAAACCAGCTTGTAGTGATTCCTCATCGGTAATACTTACATATTGAGCACGATTAATTTTATACAAATGCGCGTGTTGAGGACCAATGCCGGGATAATCCAAGCCTGCAGAAATGGAATATGGCTCAACGACCTGGCCATCATCTGTCTGCATTAAAATGGTACGGCTTCCGTGTAAAACACCTTCGCGTCCTAAAAACGTTGTTGCTGCCGAGTGCCCACTATCCACGCCTTTACCGGCCGCTTCAACTGCCACTAATTTAACCGATTCATCATCCAAAAAGTGATAAAACATACCCATTGCATTGCTGCCACCGCCAACACAGGCCATCACATAATCGGGCAATTCATTCCCGGTTTGTTCAAGCAGTTGTTTTTTGGTTTCTTCGGATATGATGGATTGAAAACGCGCCACCATATCCGGGTACGGATTTGGCCCTACTACCGAGCCGATGATGTAATGTGTATCAACCGGGTTGTTTATCCAGTCGCGCATGGCTTCGTTGGTTGCGTCTTTAAGGGTTTTACTGCCTGATGTTGCGGGTACCACGGTCGCGCCAAGCATTTTCATACGAGCAACGTTTGGCGCCTGGCGCTCCATATCAATCTCGCCCATGTAAACCACACACTCAATACCTTTTAAGGCACAAACAGTGGCTGTTGCGACACCATGCTGACCGGCGCCTGTTTCGGCAATGATACGTTTTTTGCCTAAACGGATGGCCAGTAATATCTGCCCGATAGCATTATTGATCTTATGCGAACCGGTATGATTTAGATCTTCCCGTTTAAAGAATACATTAGCGCCATATTTTTCAGAATAGCGTTTAGCACGATATAAAGGTGATGGCCTGCCAACATAATCCTTTAATAACTGGTTAAATTCAGCTATAAAAGATGGATCAGAAGTTATATTCAGGTATTGCTGGCGCAACTCCTCAATGTTAGGATATAACATTTCGGGAATGTATGCCCCGCCAAAATCTCCGTAATAACCTAAATCGTCAATTCCGTAATTCATTTATTATGATCTTAATATTTTAAACGCTTGTTCTAATTTCTGCATATCCTTTAACCCAGGTTCAATCTCAAATTTGCTATTGAGGTCAACACCATAAAAGGCAGGATATTTAATTTGTTTGATCTGCTCCAGGTTATCCAGACTTATACCCCCACTTAACAGGAAAGATTTATTTAATGTGTACTTATCTAATATATCCCAGTTAAAAGTTTGGCCAGAGCCTCCGTAAGCCGGCGTCTTAGTATCGAACAGGAAGTAATCTACACTATCTGCATAAGCATCAAGTTTGCCAAAATCAAAGTTATCATCAATACCAAAAGCTTTAACTACCTGCACTTTGCCTTTAAAAACATCACAAAATTCAGGGCTTTCGTCGCCATGTAATTGTATGGCATCAAAGCCAAAATCAGTTATTAGCTGTTCTATTTTTTCTTTGCTCTCATTAACAACAACAAGTGTTTTAACTACTCTATCCGGGACATTGGCTAAAGCCTGAGGCAAGGTTTCCGAAACATATCTCGGCGATTTTTCATAGCATATAAAACCCATATAATCAGGCTCTAATTGCGCAATCGCTTTAATGTTTTCCGGGTTTCTTAAACCACAAACCTTGATCTTCATCTGTTTAGTTACTGCTTATATTTTTAAAGCTGATCAAAGCTTTTTTGCTTATTAATGATTCTTCTGCCTCATAAAAACAATCGGCAAAGCTCTTGGTTGGATTTAATGTTTGTATAGCCAAGGCCGCATTAACTAATACTACATTTGTTTGCGCGGCGGTTGCCTCGCCTACTAAAACACTGATAAATATATCTGCTGATTCAGGCACTGTATTTCCACCGGCAATTTCCGCAGGATTTAATCTATCAAAACCCAGTTGTTCTAAAGTGCTTATCTTCTCTCCCGCTTTGGTAAAAGTTTTAAAATCGCAGGTTAGGGATACTTCATCATAACCTTCTAAAGCATGCAGAATAGTGTAATTTTTTGATGATTTTTGATATAGATAAGCATATAGCCTCGCCAGTTCTAAACTAAATACACCTACAATCTGGTTCTTCGGCCTTGCGGGATTTACCAATGGGCCCAGCATATTAAAAAAGGTTTTTACACCAAGCTCTTTACGAATAGGCGCAACGGTTTTCATTGCCGGATGGAATAATGGAGCATGTAAAAAACAGATACCGGCCTCGTCAATATTCCTTTTAATAGTACTGATATCGTTTGTGAATTTATAACCCAGATATTCCATCACATTAGAAGAGCCACAGCCTGATGATACACCATAGTTACCATGCTTAGCTACTTTATACCCGGCACCGGCCACAACAAACGAAGCCAAAGTAGATATATTAAAAGTATCCTTACCATCGCCACCTGTACCGCACAAATCGATCAGTTGATCGGTCTCTAGCTCAACCGGCAGGCATAGTTCGAGCATTGCATCACGGAAACCTTCTAACTCATCAACAGTGATATTACGCATACAATAAGCCGTCATGAAGGCAGCCATTTGCGAGTTGTTGTATTTACCCTGAGCAATATTGGTCAAAATGGTTTTCGACTCGTCCTTGCTAAAGGTTTTGTGTTCAAATAAGTGGTTTAATATCGATTTCATTTTACGCTATAAACTAAAAAAGGGCTGCCATTGGCAACCCTTTACAATATATTTACGGATAAACACAGGGAAGCCTTACGATTACTCGTTAAGCCACCACCAATTGTTATTTAATCCGGTTTGTATCATTTCGTGGGCAAATATGTAAATTGTTTTTTCTAAAAGCAAGCGGTTGCATAAATTTACAGGTATAAATAGCTATATTTAAACATGGGCATTAAAAAGGTAAACGTTAATCCTGAAAATGATATGGGTTTAGGCACACAAGCCATAACCAGAAACCAACGCATATTTAATCAGGATGGTTCTATTAATGTAAAGCGCAAAGGCCTATCCTATTTTAATACGGCTAATAATTACCATAGGTTGATCACCATGAAATGGCACCATTTTTGGCTATTGATATTGAGTGGTTATTTAATTGTTAACCTGCTATTCTCGTTTATTTACCTTGGATTAGGAATTGAGAATTTGGTTAGCGCGCAAGGCACAACCGCTTATGAACACTTTTTTGATGCCTTCTTTTTTTCGGCACAAACCATTACAACCGTTGGTTATGGCCATATTTATCCACACGGAATACCAACAAGCAGCGTGTCAGCCATTGAATCGATGATCGGTTTATTGGCATTCGCTTTAGCTACTGGTTTGCTGTATGGGCGCTTTTCGCGACCATCTGCCCGAATTGTTTACAGTAAAAACCTATTAGTTGCACCATATAAAGAAGATGGTAAAGGCCTGATGTTCAGGTTGGCTAATCAGCGCCGAAGTACCTTAATCGATCTGGATCTTGAAGTTATATTTTCTTATAATGAGGATGTGAATGGTAAAACGGTACGCAAGTTTATTCCTCTGGAACTGGAACGTAAACGGGTTAGTATTCTTACCCTTAATTGGACCGTTGTTCACCCTTTAAATGATGATAGTCCGCTCAAAGACATTACGCACGAAGACCTTGAAAAAACAGATGCGAATATTTCTGTACTACTAAAATCTTTCGATGACACCTTTTCGCAAACGGTACATTCACGCACATCTTATCAGTACGACGAAGTGGTTTGGAATGCCAAATTTAAACCCGCTTTTGATCGCGACGAAGATGGTCAAATGGTGCTTGACTTGGGAAAGATAAGCG
>Ga0116227_10009642_pt1 | contig 17388 bp, 9 predicted proteins | sample S1TSphgellanicum_FD_89693 | JGI IMG/M metagenome (GOLD analysis project Ga0116227, IMG submission 89693) | Host-associated microbial communities from peat moss isolated from Minnesota, USA - S1T2_Fb - Sphagnum magellanicum MG | ecosystem: Host-associated > Plants > Peat moss > Unclassified...
ACTTCCCCAAAAGAAATTTATTCCAAAAAAAAAAAAAAACAGGGGTAGGCTTGAAGACGGGAAGGATTTAGGGGAAAAATAAAAAAAAAAAATTTAACCCTTGGAAAGCCAAAAAACAATTTTTTTTTTTTTTTTTTTTGTATTGACCAAGATTACTTTTTTTTTTTAAGCTACTGTCCATCCCAATTAAGGGGATGGATGAAATGTCCATCTGGCTGGATGATCACAAAATCTTATATAAAAATAAAAAACACATAAAAATTAAAAAATTAAAAAATTAAAAACTTCTAAAAAAAATTAAAACGCTAACCAAGTTTAAAGAAACCGGGGGACTTCACAGTGGCCGAAGGTCATGGGCACCCACTAGTTTAACATAATCATCCCAATGTTGAAGTTAAATATGATCAGAACATGTTAAAAGGTTATTTCAATTAGATATAATTGCCCAACACTAGTGTGAACCAATGTTAATAGCATTTTGGGGTTTAGGATGGTTCAAGTCAAGGTTATATGTCAAGTTTTAAAGTCCTTGGACTAGAGGTTTTGAATTTTGTTGGAATCGTCATTGGAACCTAACCAAGCAACCAAATTTTTAAAAAATTGAATTAGAATATAACTTAGGGGTGTTGGCCCATTTAAATAAGTTCAAATTCTTGAAGTATGTAAGTATAGTTTTTTACAAAAAGTATATCCTTGGCCTTAAATATTAAACAAGTTATTGTACTTTTTTAATGATACATTGTTTTTATCTTGAATTATGTGCACTAATTGAACAAATTAATATTACACCCAATAAAATTGTTTAGTTGTGTGTAATGGAGATGGAATTAGACTTGGTCTTAACATGGTTTTTATATAAAATATAAATGTGCATGAGTGGCAATTAGACAACCTTCTAATATGCTTAATTGGTTTCTTATGTAATTTTGACAAAGGATTAACTAGCTTCTTAATCATTTGTTGAATCACATTTTGCTAAACATGGATATTTCAAAATAGTCTAAAATGATTATTCATTTTTTAAGAAATAAGTTCAAATGACACCCATAATTATTTTCAAGTAAGTCTAACTAGTGCCCACCAAAAAAAAACAATGGCAAATGGGTTCATATTCACTTATAGTGATGGCATTTTATGTTTCCAATGTTGTAACCTACCAATCTTCCATGTTGAATTGATGCCCTACAAGCTTTTTGGACAATTTCGTTCTTTCTACCTCCATATTCACATTTGATAATTTTATGTAAATCATTAAAAAAAAACTTGAACTTTATTGATTTATGTCAACTCCACATGTGAAATATCATATGCACATTTGCTTGTTGGTTTGATTTCTTCATCTTTGAATGTAAGCAAACTACCTTATTTGCACATAACCTCACCCAAATTAGTGGAGAATTTTTGGTCTTAAGATGCTTATTGTGAATGAACTTGGAGGTGCAATTGACAATCTTGGATTCCATGACATGCAAGGTAAGTTGATTTTTTTCAAGTTCTATTTTAAGCAAGTTACTTTATAGGAATGATGGATGATTGTAACTTCACAACAACTTCGGGAGTTGATGGTCAACAAGTTGCTGATTCCATTTGTCAAGGTGACAATTTTGCAATTGTTATTGATGATCTAGTGGTGAGCAATACTTGTTCTATTTGACAAACCTTTGTTTACATGTCCATTTAATGGTTGGGGCAATGATTGGGAGGTTGGAGACTAGTTCCTTTGAAGTTATTGGTATCATAAGAGGAGGAATTTTTTTCAAACTCTTATGTTGTTGGATACCTTTCCATTGGCATTCTACTATTTTCATTTGGTCTTTTGTACCAAGTTTGCCATGCCCATGTCAACTCACAAATGCAAAGGCTCCCTTCCTACATATACTTTGGGACACAAGATAGAGCAAACAATTTTGCAAGCATTAGGCAAATGCACATCCCCGCAAAAATGAAAGTAAACAAAAGTAAATGATTGGTTCCATTCACTCATAATTGTTTGCCAAGTTGCAATTTGCTTTGTTTCACCTTCCTACATCATTCTCCCAAATTACTACATAGATAAAACAAAATTTATAAATCACATGAAACCTACAAGTACCTCAACAATTATGGACTAATTTTGTTGACCAAAAATCAAACACCATAAAAGGCACCCACATGAAAGCAAGCAATGTCAATTGCGTACTACCAAATGTACTGCTTTGCTTTGAAATAGAAAAATACCCACCATCTTTTGTAGGTTGCTTGTTGGGTCTTACAAAACACTATCTAGAGGTCCAAAAACAAGACCTTGAAACAAAAGACATAGGGAATGTAGGCAAGTGGTATAACAATGCTACATTAATTTACCTACTTGATTTGTATGAGAAGTATTAGGAACACGAAAGAAAAACCATTTTTAGAATAAAACATTGGATTGCTTTTAGCAATGCTTTGAATGCCAACTTCACAAAATAGGCACAATAGATTTGGGCACAATGTAAAACCAAAAATTTCAAGTCTAAGGGAGAAGTATGTAAAGGAAAAGAAATTGTGTCAAATAATTGGTGCTCCTTCATATGATTGGTCTTGGTAGGAGAAATTTGATCACATTTTTGGAAGCACAACAAAGATTGATGGTGTGCCTTAGGGATGCAATCAAGGTGTGAATAAAACACACAGAGGCTCTTGTTTTGAATGATCAAAAGGAGGCCATTCTTGAAACTCAAGCACCAGCTTCCTAGTTTTCCAAATAAAAAAATTTATCAATTTGATGATGGCATTAGTATTCCTACATCTAACAATGCAAATCTTGTATTTGTAGACATTCCGTGCATTCAAGATTACAAATTACATGGAGTGGAAGGAAAGTCCAATAAAAAAAAGAAAAAAAAATTGGATGTGGGATTTAATACAAATATAATATATGCCATTAACGATTTCTCCAAAGGTGTAAAAAACATTGGAAAGATGAAAATAGATATGCAAGAACATATTATCGCTTAGATCCTCTAAAGTGAGCAATTGAATAGGTAGCTTGTAGTTGGAAGTCAATTGTAGATAGCTAAAATCTTTGTTGAAATTCTAAAACAAGAGATGTAATTGATACTAGCAATTGATAAAATTTAACAATTTTGAAATAACTTGGATTTTGATTTGCTTTGAGTTGGATTGGATTTTGTGTTCTGACAACTTTCCATAATAATTAAGGTTTGATTACAAGTTTATGGAATTGGATGCTCAACCACCCATTTTTCAAACAATATATGCCACTTTCAAGGCCTTTCTTTCTTACTTTGCCATTTTTCCCTTTCTCCAAGTAGGAATTCTATTTGAACCCAAAATTGCAAGATTATCTCTTCTATGATTTTGATGTGGTGGTCCTAGGTTGGAACAATTTCACTTTTCACATTAATTGTGAAATACACAACAAGCTACTTTAATTGGCACAACTTGGTTCACTCTAAAATTGAAATGGGTGAGAATGTTTGTCAACATCTAGTGGATATTTAGTTTTCCAATTCTTCCTAAATATTTGTGAATCGGATAAACTACATTCCCAATGAGGTATGGAGTGCATCTAAGACCTCCAATGATGATCATAGGTTCTTGCAAAATCATGTGGTACCTCAATGGCCTATAAAAGCTTGAATTCTTGAATTGCTCACCATCATGAACTCCTGTAGGTTGGTTTGCACATACATTCCAAAATATTTTGTTTGCATTGCACATAACTTGCACAACAATGTTATGAAACTTTTTTTGTTGTAAAAATCATTCATTGTTAATGTGATCTTTTTACTTGGATGTTCTACAAAAGGAAAATGAGTTCCATCAATTGCTTCACAAATGTTAATCAAACTTGTGCACTCTTCAAAAGAATCTCTAATCTATTGTAAATGTTCTCTAGTAGGAATTTTATGTATTTGCTAAACAACTTGTTTCTATTAGGGAGGACATCAATCATTATGTCAAAATATTTTCTGATGGTTAATGCTCTTATAGTAACCCTGTTTGCCAAATGGGTTTGCACTATATCCATGATCAACCCTATAGATCACAATGGCAACAATTTTCTAATTTCTAGTTGTGGCTAGACAAGATTCAAACATGAGATTGTAAGAACGGTGTCAATTCAAATACCAAGTTATTGCAAGCATCGTTAGTGATTATGTAATAAATCAAGTATTTCTTCTCCAACATCTTAGATGCAGTATGCCAAACATCAATCTCCACAGCCCCCCATGAGTGTTGTGGCTCTTTTAAGGATAAACAAAACTGATTCCTTTTCGTAAACCCTAAAATGGCCCAAAGAATTGGCAGAAACTTCATACCAATTGATGGCTCATCCTGACAAAGAATGTGTTGAGCCTTCAATTTCCTCAAAGCATATAGTTGCTCAAAGTAATTGACATTAGCATACATATGAAAAAAACTCTTCCTATAAATGCATGATCCATATTGTTGAAATGTTGCCAAATGGTCTGTGTTCTTAATGGATGCCCTAGCTTTCAGGGGACCTTCTGGAGGTGGTCCCACTAATGTTGCTGTTGGCATTGCAAGGCTTCCAGGGATAATTTGCTTTTGTAGGCAAAGTGTGCTTCTTGAACTCTGAAAATCAACTTCTCTTTTAAACCAGAAGCTTTGAGGTCAGATGCTCACACCTTCTCATGTGCTGCAAACCAAGTCTAGGAATTCTGAAACCATAGAAGAATGTCTGTTCAGGGCTTCCACCTTCAGTGTCTAGTACAATCATTTGATGATTCATCAGAGTATTAAAATCATTTCACTTTTTTTGTTTGCTTTTAAAGCGAAGTCAAGATTGTAGGAAATCTGACACTCATATGTTTTGTGGTATATGGACACCAGTGCTTATGCTTGAGAAACTGTCTGGACAAATTTGAGAGCTATCTGAGTCTTTTGAATGCACATTTGGACAGTTCTGCACCCAAACAAAACTTTGGTGTCCCTGTCCAAGTCCAGGACCCTACCACAGGGATGATGATTATGACTTTTGCTTAGAAGATTTTGTGAAGGGGGAGCTTTTCTCAAAGCTGAGAAGGGTGCCCTCTCAAGAGGAGGCTAAGGAAGCTACAAGGCAGTTGCAAATGAATTTCAGGCAGAATTCTTGACAGTACCCTCACAAATTCAGAAATCAGAAGAGATATAATAGATCAAATATTAATAAGTTAATTGACCATGTCCTTCCACCAAGCAATAAGATTGCTACCTCTTCCAGTCTATGTAGAATCTTATATGAACTCTGTAGATTCCAGGATTCAAGGTTCAAGAAATTATTAGGCTCCATTTATACTGACAATTGACGACACTCCCATGACGTTGAATGTCGTCTGACAGTAGCACTGGAAGTCTTTGAATGCATCAAAGTCTGCAATGTATGGCCGCCGACGTACTATGCCCGGAGAGTACTCCGTGTCAATGCCGATGGTCAGTAAGGTCGTTCGCCGTACACGTTTCCAGGCGGGTAGTAGCTGCATGCACATGATGTAAGTTGAACTATCCGCATACTCAACAGAAGCCCAACCCAGATCCGTCGTTGACGCCCACACCACCTGCATGTATTGAGAACACGATTTTGCCTTTCGGCGCCGAACAAGTGTTGGTTCTGTGATGGTAGTAGCTTTTTTCACTCACCCATAAAGCCACTGCGATCTGCGCTATGTGGGTCGAGATATCTCTGCGACCTGCAGTAGGCAATGCGAGCGTGGTGAGATCAGTGACAACAAAAGTGATGCAGAGCAGGAGAAGCGATCGAGAGGGTGGAAGTTGGCGCTGTGACGTGCGTGTGGAGCGTCCGTGTATCAATGATCTTTCAAGGTTCCTATCAAGTTTGAAGACTGCTCTAGATCACCATGCTTTCTTAATTATAGTCCGTCCATGGCGGAAGAAGTATTATCAACAACCGCCGCTGTTGCTTGTTCGGATCATGAATTGTTGCTGGCAGTGATCATGTTCGTCTAATTGGTTGAGCTTGGTGGATGTCTCGACGACGTTGCATATAATTTGGATCGTGAATTGTTGCTAAGAGTCAAGTTCGTCTATTTGGTCGAGCATGGGATGACTTGACTGCGGTTGATGAGTCCACAATATTCGCTTCAATTTGTCACTTCCCGACTTGTGGCTTGATGACCGACGTGAATGTGCATGGCACATGTGTATAGGAGACTCGATTTTGCAACTGCCAGGTACTACTTTCGGTGGATCTCCAGGTCAATTCCATGCTTCAATTTGTGGCTTAACCACCTGTTAGCTGATTAGTCCTTGGGGCACTGCACTTGCTTAGGGCAGCTCCAACGGTACTTAGTATGTGACCCAGCAAAAACATTTCTCACATCCAAGTTTAGTTCTTCACTTTTTTTCCAACCCCACCCATAAAACTAAAACTGGGACTTGAACAAAGGTGAGAGACTACTTATAGCAAACCACCTGGACTGATCATTTTGGTTAGCTAATCGAGCTGATAATTTGGCCTTGTTAGAATATATTTTGATTAGAGATAGGGAACAGCAGTGAGATCCTAACTCGTCATAACAGTCAGATTTTAATTATTAGGCTCTATAGTGCCTTTTCCCAAGCTAACCATTTTGTGGAAAATGCTGGGCCAAAATCATTTTGCTGAGCCAAACGGTATGTTTTGACTTTTCTTCATCCAATTTTATTTTGCTGGGTCACATATCAAGCATCGTTGGAACTGCTCTTACACTACTCCCACACCTGATCAGGAACTCAGAAACGAGCCACTAGGGGCCCCTGGGGCCCAGTTGGTGGGAGGAGGAGGTTGATGGATGTGGCCTAGTATTATTATAGGTTTGTGGATGCTGCATGCATGCGTAGTAATATAATTATTTTGTGACAGACTTCCTTGTTCCTTATTCTACCATATATTTTAACCAAACGGTCTTTTGATACCTCAAATCAGGAAGTTTGGTTTGCTCATGCTGTTGTCAGACTTGCTTGCAGACATATTGCTGAAGATTAGTACCACCAATTTAGTGACAAGATTAGTTAAAATTAGCACCACAGATTAATGGCATAAAATGAATCACCCTAATTGGGTCTAACTAATCATCACATTCACAGCACCTGTTGTTTTCTTTCTTTCTTTCTTTTTGTTCATCCTCGAAAAAGCAGGAGGAAAAAAAAAAAGGATTAAAAAATCAGAGCTCACAAAAGATTAAATTTAGTGAAGCCCATTTCTTGCCCAACAGTAGCTAGTAGGTTAGTAGCTTGAATCCAGCATTGCCAAAAGGGCAACAAAAGTGAGCGCACATCAAGTTTCAGGTCTTGACATCTCCTTTGAAATTTCTTATGCAAACCCAACGACATGGATGCACAAGAAGGCAATATTTCTTGCCAACGCCATAAAGCTCTTCCTCAACAAGATAAGGTACTGGGCCCTCCATCTGATTCTACCATCCTTTGTCATGGGGGTTTCTTCCTATTCACACTAGAAAAGTTCATATAATTATGAGATGGAGATTCTTTCATCATAACTTCATAAATGTTATTGTTAGTTTTTTTTTAATTTAAGGAAGCCCATCCCAACTCACCATGGCTATCAACCATAAATCTTAGCTACTTAAGTTTTCTTTTAATGTTAAATAATTGCAATGAAAAACTCATACAATAACCCCACTTCCACACTTATAACAAGTACATGCACCAAAAGAATGATGTTAGTTGAATTAGTTTTGCATTTTAATTTCATTCATCTTTTATCATTTCACTCATATGTTATCATTAAATCCACTTGTCTTCTTGGCTACTTTGTGTGTCATAGCAACAAAATAATAATCAACAAGCTCCTTTGACATGCACATCACAACCAAAAAAAAAAGTTGTTTCTTTGCACATGGTAACAAGAAAAAATAATAATTTTATTAAGCTCCTTCACATGTGTTGCAACAACAAGAAACAATAAATAGTGAGCTCCATTGTGCATGTTGCAACAATAAAACAAAAAAAACCAATGAGTTGTTTCCCATATTGCAACAACTTTTTGTAGTTGTTTTCTTCACTCCACATGTGTCATAACAATGAAAATAATAATTAGCATGCTCCTTCTTTCCAAGGAAAAGAAGCATGCAAAAGAAAAAAATGTAATTGGGCTCTTGTTGACAATGGCAATAGTGTGTTGTTACCAAACCAAGAAGGCTTTATGGGCCAAAATGACAAAAACATTTGGTGAGGTAGCAATGGGGTGCTCATTGACAATTTTTTTGTCAAAATGTGATTGACAAGCTTGATAACAAAATAACAATGGAGATGCTCTAATAATGGTATAGCAAGAATATACCAAGAAAGTTGTATTTGATCAAAACCTTGATATCACACCAATATCAATCTACAATGTACATACCAAGGTTACATCCATATACCCAACCAACATTGGTTAATACCCCAACCTCACATAGGTTTAAGAATTTGAAAAGTCAAGCTAAGAAGGTGAAAGCACACTAAGGGTGAACCACTTTTGTTCAAAAAAGGTGATGTATAACAATTATATATTACACAATAAGCTAAAATTTTAATGGCATCCTTTGACTAACCTAAACACAAGCAAAAAACTTAGGAATTTGTACAACAACATTTTGGAACTCAAAGATCAAGTTGAGTCAAAATTAATCTTGATCCAACAATTAGATGAGGAGGATTGAATAAAATCACTATAAGGTAAAAGCACGCTTAGGTGACTCAAACGTGGCATTTGGGAATCCATAGTTTAGATGGATTGAGCTATTTTTGAAAACATTAAAGTGCCTTAAATAGGACAATCAACCTATTAATTTGACCACTTTGTCAAGGTCACATGTAAACACGATGTGGGTTTTTTTCCAAATTTTAGCCTACATGTGCATAAAGTTTACATGGAAACTCAACTTAGCGTTGTTTTTGTCAGGGTTCTCTTTCTTTCTTGATTTGGACACGATGGTCCTGACCTTTTCTATACCATTCATGTTGAAACGTGGAAAGCTAGCTTGCATTATATGATTATTGTCCTAGCTAAGATGTTTCAAGCAAGTGGAAGTAGATTGAGCGAACAATCACAAGGTCAGGGTTTTAATAGACTAAGCAATGCCAAGAGGTTTAGGGTCAAACAAGAAGGAAACAAGTTTAAAGGTTCTACAAGTGTCAATCCTTTGTATGGGAAAATTCCCCATATTATTGCACAAGGTGTTGAGTTTATCAGTCTAAGTTGTTTTGTTAAAGTTTACAACCTTAGTCATCAAGGATGGTGCTTGAAAATTTTGAAGGTTCTGAAAGATTTAAAAGAGTTGGAGGTTGAAGCCCTTTTTGGTGGGCTTGTCAATAAGAATGGTTACAAGTACATGCAATGTGGTGATCATGAGTTGATCGTTCGTATAAAGAACCTGTGGATGGTTCTTCATTAGAAAACATGGTTACTAAGTTCACATTTGATTCCCATGCCATGGTTAGAGATATGGTATAGTTTGTAAAAAGAAAAGGAGTCATGTCATGAATTGGGCCTTGTTTGTAACCCAAACAAGAAAAGAACAGGTTCGTAAATTGTTACTAAAGACAAATTCTTTACGTTTAGAACAAAAATGCTGTAACCTTGACAAGGAAGAAGGAAATTTACATGTTGAAGGGGAACCAATGATGACATTAAGTTGCAATTGCTCCAATAAAACCTGAATTGACAATAAACATTAATCAACTATTGGAGTATTACACTTTAATCTAAAATTAGTTGCCAAAAGCAGAATGTGAGTTAGACGAGTTGCTACAAATGTAGCTTGAGGTTAACAAGGACCTCATGTGTCATAAGACACAGTTGGATGACTAGCAATACCAGTTATAGGTGGTAAAGAATTCTTTGTCAAAATTGTTGTTATGCCTTTAGGATTTAAAGGCAAAAATATAAAAGCAAAACGTGTAATGGGACTCTATCTAGAATGGATGTTTCAATGATGTACTTACACCTTTAGAAGTTACTCTTACTGAGGATGCACATTTCACATCTTCTGAAACAAAAACTTTTGAGGTGTTCATAGCCGCAAAAATTTGGAGTCTAAAGAGTTTTAAATTACTAAGAAGGCATAGGTGCAAAGAAATGTATGCAATGCATTTGAAGCAGTGGTTGTTGAAGGCGAAGTTGACTATGTAATTGCCTTAAAAAAGTTTCTAGTGTTAGCTAAGGAAGTTGAGCGGGCAAGATCAAAATTTGACAATCTACAATAGTAGCAAACTGCCTTAGAAACACATCATAATGTAATTGAATGTGGAAAAGGAGGTTTTTCTATCCACCCAAAACCTCTTTTCTTTTTTGGAGGTGGTTTAAACTCAGATGACCCAGATTCAACATGGGGGATGGAGTCTATGATTATTACATCATGTGCATTTTGTGGTAGAAAATTTTCACCTGTATGGGACTATTGGTGTCTTGTTTGCATATGTATCATTCTTGGTGCGCTATAGCACACTTTTCTATTTCCATCAAGTGTTTGGTGAAGGATTGCAATCAGGATATTCACCTAGACTAGTGGGCAAATTCCGAGATTTCAAAACCTAGGGAAAAGTTGGATGATCATGGTGCACATAAATGAAAAAAATAGTAATCCATTTTATGATGAATTGAAGCGCAACAAGATTGACACCAAAGGCAAGTTTAAAGCTTCAAATTCTTACTTCATTTTACATTCATTTTTCTCTTTGTTTGTTCTAAATTTGTTGTAAGCTCCAAGTGTGGTTTATGTTTCGTAAAGAAATAGGATGCATTTGGGTGGAAGTCACATGTGTTTCTACCCATCTTATGGACTAGGGTTAGTGGTGCTTTAAACTTGAAATCCAAAATGTTTGTTTACAAAATTGGATTAGGGCAATAAGGTGGTGAAAATTTTACATTGTGGTACATTGAATGTTATTCTAATATTGGAGTTTGTTGTAAGAGTGTAAGACAATTGAACAATTTGGTACTTATGTGATGTTCAACTTCTTACATCTTTGTACTATATAGGTTGACATAATATTTTTGTGGATAAACTTGCACATTTTGTGGATTTTGTGTACATCAAGTCCACAAAAGTTTTCTATAATGGAATTATTTGGATTTATAATAGTTAGCCATGATTAATTTGTGTACATGCAATCCATTGCTTAGATCTAGTTTTGTCCATAATTACCATGATAGAGTCCAAGTCCATCACTTCCCTAGTATGTTATTACATATTGTCAACTCTATGGACATTTGTGGACTATGTGTATATCAAGTCCATTCTATGGACATCATCAGACTATGTGTATTTCTATAGTGGATTATTTGGACTCAAAGTAGTTTGTGATGATGGACTTGTGTACTTTGAATCCATTGGTCAAATATAACCTTGTACATTTGATTACTTTGATTGAGTTCAAGTCCATCAGTTCATTTATTTCTTCCTACATATCCAACACCTTTGTGTACTTCATAGTCCACTCATGTGTCTAGTATGCTTGAGATATTGTTTGATAAGCTTCATGAATGCAAATTATAGGCTTTCAATGAGGTATTATGTAATTAATTCATGATTGTGGACTAATTTGTTGAATTCAGGTTGGAGAATACTACTAAGACACTTGTGTAGTATAATATACTCTGCAATAATCTTTTTTGAATTGCAAAATCCACATGGTCCTATGTTTTAGAATTGTGCATAACTTGAAAGACTTTATTGTCTTTTATGGTTTGTAATTTGCTAGATACTAATTACTATATGTGTGTGATGCTTGAGGATTAGCAACTACAGAACCTTCAAAAAGTCTTTTGGAGACAAGCTTAAGCTTTTCCACTCCACTTCTATGATAAAACCATGTGAGTCCTAGCGTCGGAAGTGTTCATTGGTTATGTGATGGGAAGGTTTCATCACCAAAATGTGTACATGTTAATAAGCCAAGTCATGGCTCTCAACCACCTCCATCTTACTTGCAACCAAATATGGTTGCAGAATAAAATGTCCAAGTGGGTTCAAAAGGTGTTAATATAAAGGTGTTAACATTTGAAAAACATGGTAACTTTTTGGAGCTTGATGAAACCCATTCATGAGAAGAAGGTGACCCACAAAGGCCTATTTTAATGGATGAACCTGGAAATGAAAATGTAGAAAAAACCATAAACAATTATGCAAAAGAGTAACTAGTCTCAAATGCACCAAGTTCGGGTATCAAAGAATCAAAGGCATCAAAGCAAGGAAGAAGAGTTGTTAAACCTATGGCTGAGTGGGTTTCTATTACAAAGACTACTAGGCAAGCTTTGAAAGCAGCTCAAGGAACTGAAAAAGGTCATGATAAGGTTTAGAAGCAACACGGCAAGCGCAAGTGATGATGTTTTGTTTTTGGGGGATCGGCTTATAAAATGTATGTGTTTTGTGTACTTACACACATACCATCTAGTTATGAGTTCATGAAACTTCATTTTGGTAGCAAGTATATAGACCAATCAATAGAAAATTAATCTCCAAAAGGGTTTAAATGTTGATGAAGTCTTTGTGATAGCCAAATAGTATGCAAAATTTTATGGGTAGACTTTTTTCTAAAACCATTTTTTTTTCGTCAGATAGGGGACCAAGGTGATTACATTACGATGTTTTTGGTCAAATGAATACAATTTGGTTTAGGTGTGTTCATTGAATGATTTCAATGCTTGAGGTTTTCATTCAATGTTGTTCTAATTGAAAGCAATTGTTTAATCATGTGAAATGATGTAGAAGTTGATTTCACGAATGTTGAATTTAAAGCATATCAATGTAGTCATGTTGAGTTTTGGTATTGTTGTCCATAGATTGATGCCTAATTGTGTTACAACATTGTGTGAATGGTATTAATGTACTGGCATGGAGTTGTGTGCAGTAGAAGATAACATGATTGCCATTTTACCTACACTTGGGGGATTGTCCAAAACAAAAGTAGTTGAGAAAGCAACTGAATACCAAAACATCTATAATGGAGGTTAGTCACTTTATTATGATTAGGTACACAAAGTCAATTAGCTGTTACTCTCTAATAATGTGCCATGATCTCTACATGATCAACAATGCCACCTTTTGTTTCTATAGCATAATGCTACAACTAGTTAGTACATCACCACAATTATTGAAGAACTCTAATATGACTTTTTAATCTTTAATTCCTCCAGACATGATGAAAGAAGAAATGCAAGTTTTATGTTGTTGCCCAAATTGTAATTTAACAGACTTTTCTTCATCTCATAGAAGAAAAGAAATGCTTTGAAGCTCAGACATTAGAGCTTGGTTTAGTCCTTGTGGAATATCAAAATACATCCTTGATCATGGTGAATCTATAAAGAGTTTTCAAATGTCTAATGACTTTTAGAGAAGCTCGTCATTGTACAAGGAATTTAAGGGGTGTGTTGTTAATTCAAAGCTTTTAGAGCTTTGAAATTATCTTGTTTGTAAGTCTATGCAAAATTGCCATGTTTAATGCTTGTGATTCAACAAAGATGTGTGAAGTGGCAAGTAGTTCAAGTTCATAGTCCATGGCTTTGGCAAAAGTTGGATGTCATGCATGTGGAAGTTCTCATTGCTTTTCATTGACTCTACCACAAGTCCACAACATTTTGGGCTTGGTGTCTGGCCTTGATGGCAAGTCCCCAATCCTTCTTTACTTCATTGTGTACCACATCTTGGTGGTATTATCTATACCTTGGATTATCAATATAGAACCACCTTTCACTACAACAACACTAGGTGGTTATATGTTCCAAGTTCAAACATTGTGCTTGTATCCTCTTTGTTTGATTTCTTGCAAAGTTCCTCAATTCTTTGATTCAGCAAAAAAGTTGTAAATGTTGTGTGCAGAAAAAGTAAAACATGATTCTTGTCTTTCCAGAAGAAAAACATGATGGGGTGTGCATTTGTAGCAGAAACTTGAAGTACTTATGATGTGCATTGCTTGATTAACTTTTTAAAGGCAAATGTTTGAGAATGTGTGGAGGTTGTTGGCAAGTTAGAAATACATTATAAGCAATACAACGGCCATGCATGATCTTTTATTAACCATTATCAAGTTCATCTTCATATGAGACATTCTTGTCTTGTTCTTTCCATTGATATTTGTTCTAATGAGAAATATTCATACACACAAATAGTGGAGAACAATGCCACCATAATGACTATGATATAACAATAAGGGGAAGGAGAAAATTTGTTTGACACATAATTGTGCCATATACATCTCCAACCTTATGGAACATGATCTTCCTAAACATCATAATCCTAAGAATGTGTTAACACCTTCCTAAATGAACTTTCTAGACTGCAAATATGATCAGATGGATGTTCAAAGCAAGGTAGGAATCCACATAAAATGCAGTGCAAAATTGTTTTTATCATAACTTATAATTCATCTTGTTGAATTGGAAACATGGTTTGTTGATCTCAAGTCATTTAATGCGTGCACCTATTTTGTACAATTTCTAGACTTCACATGTGGAAATGGCCATACATAAATGAGGTGCATTTTGTGTCAAAATCTTCACCTATTCAAGTTCATTGCTTTCAATTGCTGGATGAATATGGATAAGTTGTTGAACATGTTTGCCTCATAGTAGTTTTGTGACAAGCAAGTAGCATAATTGCATGAACAACATTTCAAAAAAGGCAGCTGTGACAAGAATTGTGACAAAATGACAACTTTTCAAATTGTGACAGAACAATAATTGAACAAACACAAAATGACATACCAAGTAAAGGGGGTGAAGTTGCAACTGGACTTTACAATTTGTATGCATTGTTGAATTTTCATAAAACACATTCTGGTGACTTTCTAATGACTAGATATTTGACAAGTACCCATGTATTCCATGCCAAGGGTCAGCGTAACACATTATTTAGTTGAGTAAGTAACTTCAATCCATCCTACATATCTCAAATTTGTCTATGTATGTTGCATGCATCTTTTCGATGAAATGTAATGTTGAGCAACAATGAAAGATGATTTGAGTGTAACATCAACAATTACACCACATCTAAAGGACTACTGAATTGACATTTGATTCACCATAGAGCCCATGACACACATGCATGGAGATGAACTATATGCTCAAAGAAATTGATAACTACTATGTGGATCCTAACTTTGTAGGTACGTCCAAATGTTATTGCATTGGTTGATGTTTTTAATCACATTAATGAATACTTTGGTTTGGTCCTGGGTTGATATGATGGGGATGTGTATACCCATTTGTACAAAGATGTAGGCAAATGGAAAAGACTTTCTAAATGAGTTTATTGTCATAGTAAGCTATCATGAATATCTGAGGCCAATTCTCAAGCAACAATTGTGGGACCTTACTTCTAAGCTCTAAGCAACCATCCATAATCTTATCTTCGTTTAATTTGATTCGGTGGTGAATAAATGCATCATTTTTTTGAGCTGTGAGATCTTTTGGGTAAGTTATGTATTTCTAGTGAATGGTTATCTTTTGTCCTAAGCCTAACAGTACTAAAGTGTGAAAATTCTTTATGAAGCCCAACAATAATTAGGACATTATGAGGCTATGTTATAGAATTCCTAGGGCCATTAAAGGTTTAGAAAACTTTTGATCAGTTTGCATTCATTATTTCATGAACCCAAGGTCAAATGTCATTATTCTCCACTAATCATCATTTTCTTGCATGTTCCATCTCTATCATTCTTATTACAACTGCCTTTTTCAATTTTTCTTCATTGACAAAAGATTTTACCATGGTCTTGTGACTTAGAATGATTAGTAATTAAGAAGTTAAATCCTGAGAGTCTGGAGTCCTGGATCTTTGAACAATTTTTACTTCCTCCAAATTCCACATTCTGTGTATATATATATTAGTTATTTATTTGATTATTTAAGAACCATGATGAAATCTTACAACTAATAAGTTAGTTAATTAATTCATATTTATATAATAACAGTTAATTTGTTGCTATTTTTACTATTTATGAAATTATTATTTAATAATTCATAACTAATAAATTGGTTAATTAATTAGTATTTATTTAATATTTTAGTATTTCATTTTTAAATTTCCAAACTATTAATGAAAACTTATAATTAATAATTTAGTTAATTAGTTAGTATTTCAATCATTTTATTTTCTCTATATGAATTGTGAATTAATAATTTATAATTAAATTATTATTAGGATATATGTAATGATTACATTATGATATATGTAATGAGTAATAATTATTAAATAATTAGTTAGTTATTTATCTACTTAGTTATATGATTTATAAAATTAAAAAAGAGGACAAAATATATGAGATAAACTTTTTAGTTGCAATTTAGTTTGCAACTAAATTGCAACTTTAATTTTTAGCCCATATGTTTTTTCCTCCATTTCCATTTTGAAAACTATATAATGAGGAAGCTTTGCCCTACATTTTCACATAAAAAACACATGACAATTAAAATGGGCCAATCAAAGGAGCTTAACCTTTTAAGGAATTTAACCTTAAAGGTTAAACCTAAAAGAAATTGAAAATATTTACCTACCTTTCTACTTAGTCCCACTAACTTAGCTAACTAACTACCTAGTCTAACCTACCTACCTACCTACTTAGTCCCACCTATCCACCTAAATATTGATATTAATTTATTTTGACCAAAATTTAAAAATACCATGTGACACGTGGGTATTATGCCAAGTGTCACAATCTAAAACCATTAAAAATATATGATGAAGATCCACCATCTATTTTTAAAACAAAATTTTTAAACATTTTTCATTTGCCACATGTCATTATGTAAGTTGCTGATCGTTATGGTAATATACAGATGGCATTCAATAGTATACAAATGGTGAAATATTTTGTTTACCGTTGATTTCATCCACACTTGTAACTAATGTTTTATGCAACTTGTTTAATGTTATTAAGTAATTTTTAATAGCAAATGTCTTTTGCAACTAGGATATAATTGCAAATGGTAATTGTTTTTTTTTCTTTCTTTCTTTTAGTGAAAGAGTTGCAAGAATTGGGTGTCATCCTTTGTGTTCTACAAACTTCTAGTTCTTCTTGTCATATGTTAGTTTCTAGATGTTTGTGTTTGAATTAGGCCCACTAATTGTTACCTGGTATTCCATCTCAAAACGATGTAACCTTTGTTTGTGTTACTTTATAACCTTCATCTTTAGTTGTTGTAAGGCAATGGACAATCCGCACTCTTGCATTGTTAATATCCATGCAATCATTGCTACATCCTCTTCTTTTGTAAGCACACCTCTTGGCCCCATCTTCTTGGATTTTCCATTTAGGTAGTAAAAAGGGAGTTCATTGGGATGTTCCATGACCTATTGGCCATCCTTAAGGAATGTGTCCCTCTTTCAATAGCATTCATAGTTGTTTTTAATGCTTCATATGTTCACATGCTTTTTTTAATTGTTGAAGGCGTTATATTCA
>Ga0116227_10009643_pt1 | contig 17387 bp, 7 predicted proteins | sample S1TSphgellanicum_FD_89693 | JGI IMG/M metagenome (GOLD analysis project Ga0116227, IMG submission 89693) | Host-associated microbial communities from peat moss isolated from Minnesota, USA - S1T2_Fb - Sphagnum magellanicum MG | ecosystem: Host-associated > Plants > Peat moss > Unclassified...
AATTTGTATTTTAATAAAAAAAAAAAACAAATATTTTTAAATCCAACCTTTTTCCTAAAAGCAAAACATAAAAAAAACAATCTTTTTTTTTTTTGGTTTTTTTTTAAAAAGGAAAAAAAAAAAAAAAAAAAAAAAAAAGATTCTTGAGTACAATGGTTTTAAATTATAAGTTATTCACCACTTAAACATGGTAGGTACTAATGTTTCTTTCGGTGGAAAAGATTTTGCCAAATTTGTTTTTACTGGATCTAGAACATCTCATCTAAAAATGTACGCACTTCTTTGTAGAACATGTGGATCCATCATATTATTATATGTACACATAATTTCTGGATGTCACTCTTGAACGTTGTGCATTAATTGCTGGGCTTCAGCATTTCGTACTGAGTTTCAGCATTTCATACTGAGATTTAATAAAATTTCCTTGCTTTGCAGATACCACTAAAAGAGGGGATAAGGGGGTGAAAGGAGGCCCAAAGACAGGGTGACTTTATGGATAAGTCTATTGGGTGAAGGTAGAGCCAAAATTTGATGCCCAATCTCTTTCTTCCATAAGAGCAGAGCCAGCCAGCCAACAAATGAGACAGCAGTTTTGGCTTCTTGCTTGACTCTCTCTCTTCTATCCAGAAGAAAGAAAGCAGGTTACTGGTTTCTTTGAACTTTTTACTCTGCCAAAATAGTCAGAGACACACAATTTTGTTCTTGAGAAGCTCAGGTGCCTCAGTCTCTCTGTAACTTATCATAGCCCAATCCTGACAAGATCTTGGAAAAAGCAAAAGAGATCATGGGTTACTTGATGGGTTTCTAAAACTTCTAATGCTGGTGCTTCCCCAAGCCCCTCAGCCTCTCTCTCTCTCTCTCTCTCTCTCTCTCTCCAGTCTGCACTTATTGCCTACATTGCCATGCTACCCACTTAACTTCTTCATTTCCAAAAGAAAAAGAAAGGGTTAGTACAAGAAAACCAAGCCCCAAACAGACTACCCATTTACTCTTTTTTTTGTTGTATAGATAATAATGAGAACCACATAGAGCCCTACTAAAGAGACTACTAGGCACTTGCTTATATATATATATGCCTAGGTACTACATGTATCTTTGAGCATGTCTGATTCAAGAAGTCTAATAGCTCCACCTCTCTACTACCTAAACATGTAAGCAAAATGGGTTATTATTATTGCAAATTTGAAGCTGAATTTTAGAAAATTGGGACCCTCCGAGCACATATAAGTCAGTCACCATATCAGACTTAGTAATCACCTATTTTCATACCTCCCTACCTATACAATAGGACCTACTTATATTACAGAAAATGGGTGATGAAGGTGTAACCAGATAGTGACTCGGTTTGAGGTTCCAATGTGGCTTTTTCTTTCCCTCCGAGGAGTTGATGAAAGAACCCATCTGGTCAATCACAACTGGTGACTTGACGACTTTCTGTCACTAGGAAGTTTGCCTCTTGCTGGATGTGGTGGGTGACATCACGTAAAATGTGTAAGAGAAAAAGAGAGAGAGAGAGAGAGAGTCACTTACAGAGAGTGTCTTGGACAGACTGACATTAGTAAAGCTCAAAAAGCCGAATTTCTCTTACAACAAGACTTCTCTTACATTTGGAAGGGAAAGCTGTAACTCTGACTTTCTTTTGACAGATTGAATGGCAAAGAGCTCCAAAAGAGCTTATCAGTCTTTCATGTCTACAATCTCCATTCTCCAGCTTCAACCTCCTATTCGGGCCTCTATCAGTGTTCACCACATCCAACATATAATGTTAATTGTTCCCTTAATCCTCTCCCCACCCATCTATCTATGAAGGAAGGTAGTTTGTTTTGTTTTGTTTTGTAACCATGAGATTCATCAAACTGAGGTGTTTCAGATCATGTTCTTGGTATCTTTGGAAAAAACTCTGACAAGGAGGGAGGGGTGCATGGGCTTGGTTTCATAATGTCTGGACTTGTGGTGTAAGAGTTCTTGAATTATTGCATGAATTTTTTTTGACTGAATATATTAAAATAAATCATAACTGAAAATTTCAGAGGAATTGGGATGTGCCTTTTGGTTGGTGTTGCTGGAAAGATCTCGAGGAGCAAGATTTGATGGAATATGTTTTGGAAGATTTGGATTTAGGATGGGGAAGATATTGAGTTTTTAAGTGATTTTTTTATCATTGAAAATTCAAATTAATCACAAAAAGATCAGGTTTTGGGACGGAGAAATCAGTTGAGAACGTGAATTATCACACTTGAAGGTCCACCATTCAATTCAAGTACGAGGAATTAGGATGTGCAATTTGTATATTGTTGCAGAGATCTCCAATTTTGCAGGATTTAATGAAATTTATTTTGTAAGTTTTGGACTTAGGATGTGGAAGATACCAAATTTAAAGTGAATTTTTTGTCATTGTGAATTCATTTAAATTACAAAAAAATGAGGTTTTGAAAGGAAAAATCAATTGAGAATGTAGTCACACTTGTAAATCATATTTAACTCTTCAAATATTGGATATAGGGTCTAAGGTTTAATTTAACTCTAAAATCCTAAACCTTACAAAACAATTTTCATGTGTTGAATTTCCCGTATTTTGAAATGGGTTCACACTTGGGCCAATGCCATAGGCCATCTATTTATGAACCAACATAGCTTGTTTTGTTTGTCATGCTAAAATCTCCTAAACCATGATGTTTTCATGCCACACTTGTGAGTTTTTTTGAAAGCTCTTGAATAAGTGTGCATTGCTTGGTTTGAGACTATTTGGATTTACAATGTAGAAGCTATTAATTATTGAATCATTTTTTCAATGAAAATAAAATAAAATCGAATTTAAAAATTACATTGAAATTTAGGGGCATTCTTGGTGCTCTTGGAAAACCCTTGGCAAGTCAAATTTAATAGGATTTATTTCACAATTTTTAGAGCTAAAGTGTGGAAGATATTGAATTTAGATTGGATTTTGTTGTTGGAAATTCAAACAAATTGCAAAAAATGGGTTTGGAAGGAAGATTCAGTTGAGCCCTTAGTGTGTTCAAATTGCCAAATTAGAAATTTTCAATGTTGAAGATGTGAAAAATAAAATGATGTGTTCACACTTGGGCCAACAACACAAACTACATTAATATAAATGAAAATATAGATAAAAAGAGCACAACTTTGGGCAAAGTCTATGAAAAAATGGTGTGGTGTTAAGGGGAACATCTTGGAGAACACATTGAGAACTTGATAATAACACATTAAGAACCAAAAAAAAAATTAAACAAAAAAATCATATCCCCTTCCCCAAAAGAACAAACCCCAACACGAACATGTCTTAGGTGGATGTTGCATGACCTTATTGTTTGAGCATAATTTCTATTCCTATGTTTGTTTGTCACCATTTTTGACCTAAGTTAATGGCAAGGACATACAATTGGGAGGATTATTAAGTGGCCCAAGTGACGATATTTACATAGTCTCTCATTTGTATTGTCTTCAAATTCATGTTCACTAGTGTGGCCTGAGCCTTTGGCCCAAGTGTTACCATGTCCTCAACTGATTTTTCCTTTCCGAAACCTGGTTTTTTGGAATTTATTTGAATTTTCAGCGGCAAGAAATCACTTTTTAAAAAATCAATATCTCCCACATTCTGAATATCCAACTCTTTACCAAATAAATTCCATTAAATCCTGCTCATCAAGATCTTTCCAAGAACATCAAAGGCACAATCCAATTCCTCTGAAATTTTCAGCTAAGATTTAATTTCATTTTCAGCAAAAAAATAATTCAATATTCAAGAACTTTTGCACTGCAAGTCCAAACACCATGAAACCCTCCACTTCAAGAGCTTTCCAAAGATATAAAGAACCCAATCTGAAACATCCCAGTTTGATGGATCTCATCGTTACAAACAAAACAAACAAACAACCTTCCTTCATAGATAGATGGGTGAGTATTGGGAATAGTTCACACTTCATTCTAGATCCAATAAACAATGATAAATAGCAAGTGTAGGTGGAGATGGACTTCACTAACGATTTTGATTTCAAAATTTTGGCGAATTTTAACAAAAACTTTGCAAAATTAGTCAAATTTTCAGTAGGAAAAATTTCCAAGTTTTTCCCAATTTCTTTGTCATAAAATGGTGGAAAAAAAAATTCAGTATCAAGTATGTACTTTATACCAACTCTGTAGTTTTCTCTTCCTACCTTCTCACAATAAACTAACATATTGTGGTGGAGAGGTGGAAAATTTTGAGAACTCTGTGAACCTTGGTATTAGAGTTTTGCTACCACACTTTGTTCCATATCCTTTACCCAAATTTTTACACTTGTAATCCAAAAGGACAAAAGACACCAATATACTTGGATTGTCCAAATTTTGGTCCAAAGAGGTCTCTAAAAAACCAAGAAAAAAAGAGCTTTGGATACATTTATGTGTCTTTGGTGAGTGGCCCCCATAAGGTGAGGTTTTTATGTGTGTGTGTGTGTGATGGATTCTCTAGCTCAAAAACATGTAAATTTCATCTTTTGTATTGTGAGTGTTTTTGTATGGTGTATCTGTGTTGTGCGAAAATTTAATTTGTGTTACTTACCTATGTATTAGTAGGAATTTAATTGAAAATTAATCCTCGAAGGCTCATACCCTTTTTAGGCTAGATTTTTGTTTCCATTGCCAAATTTTTATATTTCACAAAGATAGGTGTTTTGAGATGTAAAAAGTGGGCATGTCTCATAAGATTTTGAAGAAAATCACCATATGTTACAAACCCAACAAAGGTAAGGAAATTGAAAGTCAATAAAGGGTAAAAACATGGTTAGTGGTTCATTTTTGACATTTTGAAAACTCCACGTTTTACACTAGCTACAATTCTTGCAAGTACAATTATTATCAAATAATAAAAATTATAATTATTTGCTGTGTTTTTTGTCACAAATATTGATAAAACATTCTATAAATATTCCTGAACATGTTATTGATCAAAAAATCCATGTGAAAGCTTGGATATTTCAATGTGAACTAGGAAATTTTGAAAAAAATGGAAAATGAATGTTAAACCAAAATGTATAGAAATGGGGTTTAGGATGTTGGGGGTGTGATAATTAAAGATATTTTCCTTCAAAATTTTAAGGACAATATATTTGAACAACTAAAACGGAACCAAGCAAAACCTATAATAAAGGAAAAACTTTTCATACTTTTAAATGTAATTGCCAAAGGAAAAATGCTTGGCCCAAACATGGTGTTAATGGAGTTTTTCCAACCATGTGGCATGTCATAAGGATTGAACATGCAAGAATGGTATGAAAGTCCATTTGGAGAGGGTGATTTTTTCTAAGTGTCACAAATGGGTTCATCACACTATTGCACAAATAAGGAAATGCATTATTAGAAATTGTGTCCATCAAAACCACACTACCTTGCAACTAAAGCTAAAAAAAAACTCATATACAATTATTATACAATTATCATTTTGAAAATATTGGGAATTAATAAATAAATTATCATGTCAAAAAATCAGTTAGTTATATTATGGTTGTAAGTGACTTGAAAATGACTCTTCTATATAATAATTTGTACATAATGTACATACATCTATAATCAATCATGTTTGGCTTTTGAAAGAGTTGCATTATAATTGCATGTGACAACTATTTTAGAATTGTTGTAAGTGTGTCACTGATGCAACAATTATGTTACAACTAGTGTATGATGTACATACATGTGATCATGCCACATGTTTGCATTTCCGCCCATTATGGGATACACTTGCAACAAATTTTCAACTATGATTTTCATCGATACAACTATCAAAGCTACTAGTGTGCCATTATTGAATTATTTGTGTTCAACTATGTTGTGACTATTATGCAACAACCTATACCTTAATAAATATACAAATTCATATGTAATATTTTATAAAAAATTATTTTTTCAATAATTTGACTATAAAATATTAATTATACTTAATACACTTAATGATTATGAAATTATTAATTATATTAAATAATTGACTATTAATCTGAATATATAAGTGTAATTCATATGATTAGTCTAAAATTAATTAAGCAACCAATTATGCAAATTAGATTGAATAACATGGATGTATAAAAAAAAATTATTCATCAAATAATAATCACAATGAATTAAATTGAATAATTAAGATTGCCTACCTATGACCAAACATTTTGGTTGATATTTTTCAATTCTTCTCCATTTTGAGTGATTTAAAATGTTATAGGAGCACCTTTTCAAGCCTTTCAAATCATCTTTGAAATGCAAACCAAAGGACTAGCAAAATGTGTTTGTTTCCTTTTTTTTCAACCCCTTCTACTTTCAAACCTCATAACTTTCTTATTTCTTATTCATTTTAAATGATTCAAAGTGTTATAGGAATGCCATTTGAAGTTTTACAAATCATTTTTGAACTCTAATAACAAGAAAACAACATATAAATAAGTTTTTGGGTGTTTTGGAACCAGCTTTTGTAGTATTCAATGGTTTGTTTTTTGAGTTTTTGACCCTTCTCTACTTTGGGGGGCCATAACTTTCTCAATTATATTATGTTTTGGACAATTTTTAATGCACCATATGTGCCAATAGGAGGGTTCAAGTTTTGTTTGGACACAAAAAACAATGGAGCCCTCCCCTTGGATCCTACGTACATTGAACATTTAAATGTTTGGTCACCGACTGGTTTGCTTTATGTTGTAGCAACTCAATTTGCAATTAAAAATCAACTAGAAGATTTAACCCATATGTTTTATCTTTGAATCCCATGTTATAAACTATATAAATAAGATGATTTCTTTTATGTTTTCACATTAAAATACACATGCCATTTTGGGATGAACTCAAAAAAGTTTAACTTTAAAAGCAAAACATGAAATAAAAAATATATATTTACAACATTATTTTTTAATTCATCTAGCCTTGTATTTTCCTACCTACTTGCACATTAACGTAAATAAGTAGGTCTCATTTTTCTACCTACCTATGTAGGTAGGTAAGTAGGTATGTAGTGTAGGTATTTAGGTCCTAGGACCTACCAACCTACCTATTGATGGTTATGTATTGACCTACTTAATTATTAAAATGGATTTTTTTTCAAATTTAAATTAATATGCCATGTGGATTTAAAAAATTTATGCCATGTGTCATAATTTTGGACCATCAACAATCATAATAAATGATGGAAATCAATATTTTTAAAATATATTTTTATTTTATAATGCCATGTGTCAAATTTTAATGGATGGATGAAAATTATTAATGTCAACATGACGTTATGGTTATAGTTGTAGTGGAGTTGCATAATAGTTGAAAATGAATGGTTTTGGCATAGTTGCAATTGTGTTACAATGAATTGCACCGTATATACAACAAGTTGTAATTTTGCAAGTCATGCAACTTTTTGATAACAATCACAATGTAAAAATACAATGAGTTGTTAGGTGACTTGCAAAACATTTTTTTTCCCACAGTGATGTAAACACCTCACAAACTAGCAACCCATCACATTTGTCAACAATTTGTATAAGTTTTTTGTAAAAGCCCTCAAAATGCAATTGTAATTGCTAAAACTTATGGAAGCCATTACCTACAACCATTTTTTCAACATTTTACTATCTCATAAGACAATTTCATGGGCAAATAGATTTTGGTGGCCCATTTTTTTTCTCAAATTGAATTTTTTGAAACCATATGACAAGATGAATTGGGAATTTTTATTTGAGAATATGCGTTGCCTTGGGATACCAAGGGAGTTTGGCAACATGAAAAATATTTTGTTCCTAAATGTCAAGGTTAATATTGTGATCAATGGGAAATTATCCATGGGATTTGCAATTGACTAAGGGGTGTGACATGGTTGCCCACTAACACCCTAGTTGTTTTTCATTAATGGGGAAGGTTTTATTGTGGTGATCCATAAAAATTTCAAGACTAGCAAAATTCAAAGGTCTAGCTTCCCATATTAATGAAACAAGAAATGATAGCATGATATGTTGATGATACCAACTTTATAATAAAAGCTTCCTAAGCGGGCATGGCTTGATTAGCATGGGTATAATTTTTTTTGTGTTCTACTTCAAATATTCAAATTAATCAATCTAAATTAATTATTTGTTGGTTGAGGTGTAAGCAAAATGATCAACTTCAATGACCTAAGACATTTGGTTGGAGATGGGCCAACTAATTGGAGTCATTTTTAAGTTGCTTGGGATGCCTTTCATTTTTTCTTGGATTCAATAGAGGTGGACAAGTTCTAATTGTTGGAAAAGGTTGAACAAAAATTAACTTATTAGTTAGCAATAAAATTGTCACTAGCAAGAAGGTAGTGGTAAATAGTATCCTCTTATTTGTTCTATGGTATTTTATTAGTGTGTGGGGGAGGAATTAAGAAATAGATCTCAAGAATAAATAACTTGCCTTCTAAAAAATTATTTCTAGGTTGGTTCAACACATAATTGTAGATGTTAAGTGTCATGGGACCAATATTGCGAAAAAAAGAATGATGGTGATTTAGGCCAAGTGGACCCAGTAAAGGCCACAAATGTTCTTTCCAAGTGGGTTAAAAATGCATTTGACTAGGAGATTCTAATTTGCAAGATTTTATAAGGTTTTTTAGGGCAAGTTCTTTAACCTTTAAAAACCTTAGAAAACTTCACAAAGGTGGAAAATGGGCCATTGACCTTCAATGGTGTGTACAAGTAAATTATAAGAGAGCCTTTGGATTAACTGTATGGAACTAGGTAGGATGGGCATGGGATGTCAAACAAACTAAGGCACAACTGCCAAAGACAATAGAAAAGATAATTGTTGTCAACTTTTGGTGGAACAAGGTGGTCCAACATGGTTTTTCTATATGGGGAATTGTCAAACTACATTCCTTGGGTTGGATTGCCATTGTAAACATTTGGGAGGTTGTTGAAGGTAGGTTTGTTACTATAAAAGAGATTTGAAGCAAGTTTGTGTTGCCTTTGGAATAAGAAATAGGGTATGAGAAGATTGTTTTTAAGATGCAATAAAATTGGGGGAACCTATTAAGGGCATAGGATGGCCACTATGTGATAGGGGAATGGGTAGGGGTTCATAGAGAAGAAAAACAAGATTATTATTTCCCTACTATTCCAAACTAGCCCCATTTTTAGTCCTAAGTGTAAAATGGTTACACCATGCTTGAACATCCCAATAGAGGTGAAATTGTATTTAGTTGAGTCATACTCTAAAATGCATACACTTCTTGGAAATGTAAAAGCAAATCGTAGAGGGAATTTGCATTGTATTGAATGGGTAGTGGCACAAATTGAGGTGGTGGAAATCAACAATGGGCCCATAAAGAATGTTTTCTAACATTTTGTGGCAAGGCTTTGAAAAGTAACTCCAAGGCATACTCATGGAAAGGAAGGGAGCCCATTTTTTCTTTTAACACAACATTAAGAAGGAACATGCTAAGAAACTCCAAGCTTAAGATTAATATAATGGAAAAGACATGGAATGAACTTTTATCATCTAATTTCAAGTTAAGGCGAATTACATATGGAGTTAATAGTGAGGTAAAAAGGATGCAACTTTCATATATGGGTCATATGGAATAAGGTGGTTGTGGTGAATGTATGAAAAGCCATAATAGATGGGTTGTTCAATTAAGCTTGCCCTCTTTGTGGATTTGATTGTGAGTCAATCTTGCATAGATTCTATGAATGTTGGCATGCCCAAAGTGCATGGAATTATGTTTTGAACTCATGGATTGCTTAGTGGGTGGAACCAAATCCATCCAATAGGCCATGCCCACGAGATGGAAACATTGTGTTTTTGTTTAGGGTTTTAGGGTTTCACAAGAAGATTTCACAAGATCACAAGATCATGGTTATTGTTTAAAAGGATCACACTTTAAACTATATAGATTCAATGTAAGAACATCATTTTTAACAATCAAAGGTCGTAATTAAATAAACCTTAGAAAACTAGTTGGGATGCTTTATTGATTATTGTAAAACAACTTGGATAGATGGTTAAGGTCAATCAAACATTATCCTACCAAGGAAAAAAAGTTCCTAGAAGGTTTTGACAAGAGTCAAGGAGATAATTCATGCTAGATTAGGAGATATGTTAGATGGTGTTACAATGAGCTTGCAAGAAGCTTTATTAGTTAGGTTGGTCGCCTAAGAATGTGGTGGTGCTCCCCTAATTAGGGTGGTTGTTTGTGTTTCTTCTTCACAATGGATTTTTTCTTTTGTGCGAGAAACAACTTATGAATTTAATATTTTTAAAACAAAATTCTAGCTCGATTTGATTTAAGATTAGGTTTGCTTCTATCTCCATTACACACAACTAAACATGAATTCTTTTATGTAATACTAGTTTGTTCAACAAATTCACACAATCCAAGATAGAGACTATGTAATAGCAGTAATGTACAACCAATTAAAATAAATTCCTTGCATAAAAATTAAGGTCATGATTGTTTTTCTTTTGAAAAGTTGTTTTTCATTTACTTAGAGAATTTGAACTTGTTTAACCAAAGGGATTGCACCCTAGTGAAAAGGCCAGTTGCCCAATTTGGTTCCAATGTTCTAGCAAAAAAACAAAAAAAAAACAAAAACAACCTTTGGTTTAGATACCCTAAAACTTGAATTAGAAAATGAGAACATGGGTGAAACCAAAAGACTTGTGGACACTTGTTCAAAACTTCAAATTAAATATTTCCCTTTAGTGTATCTAAAATTTCTCATCTAGATGATTGAGTTTTTTTTCAATGGAACATGCCCATCCATCATATGCACACATAGTAAGTACTCCAGATGATAAAGTTCAAGCCCAAAATTTTAATGCCCAAATCCTCTGCATCAATGTGTAATCTCTTCCTTAGGGGGCAAAGCCGAGAAAGAGCATGCTGCATCATCATGATTGTCCAAAGATTATATAAATTGTGTTCAGACAAAAGCGCTTTGCATCTTTCTTTCCTTGTTGACAAAATTGCAGCTCATGTCTGACAAGCACAAGGACAGACCCTTGGAGACGGACTGGACTTGCTCATGGCCTGGCTTGGCTTCTTATTATGCAACATTGCTCTTTCCCTTTACGCAAATCACTTGCAAACAGTGAGTGACGCTCTTTGCATACAGAATCAATCACTTCTTGCCTTGCAGCTGACCTTTAAGCAAGGTCCCATGCCGGTGGTGGGGGGCAGGATTCAGGAAGAAAGCAAGGCACACATACTGAATCAACATGCTGCATCACCTTTACAAAAGGGAGGAGAGAAAGAAAATGCAATGCTTTCTGCATCACAGCTGCTGCAGCAAGCAAGTCTGGGAGAAATGGGTTGAGTCTAGGCTTGACCAACTTTGACAACTTGTGTACTTTATGCAAAACGTACATACATAGTACACTTTGGCTTGGCTGGCTAAGAGCATCTCCAGCGGTGCTCAGTATATGTATCTGATCCTGCACAGTAAAACTTGGATGAAGAAAAGTCAAAACATGCTGGTTTGGCTCATCATAATCGTACAGTGTTGTGGTGGTTGGTGAATGGCGCAGCAGCAATTGCAGTGCACATGCAGAAAAAAGAGTGTAATAAATACAATACAATCGGACTACTGATTATATAGTTTCTGATTGGCTCATCATAATGACTCGTCCAGGTGGTTTGATATTAGTAGCCCACCCACCCTATTTGCTGTCCCGGTTTCGGTTTTATGGGCGGGGCTGAAAAAAAAAAAAACAGTAAATAACTAAACTTGGATATGAAAAATATTTTTGCAGGGTCACATACTGAGCACGCACCGCTGGAGATGCTCTATAACTTAAATAGTTTGTGATTTTATAGCACAAGTTGATGCCTCAAAATAAAATGTTTGGTTGCCTCACAACAAGAGGATCTCACTACAACTACCCATAAAAAAGTATCTGAAGGCAAAAGAAGAATTATGAAATATTTTCAACATGAAAGAACATAATCTTCAAAAAAATTGTCTAAAGAACCAAAATCCTTCAAGATATTATAACTCTGTCAACTAATCTCAAGTTTCAACACAAGCCACAATATCATCTTTCAAAAATCCTCATATAAAAATAGATCTATTACCTAAGGGAGCCAAAATCCCTTAAGCTACTATACTCTATAATGAATCTAAACACAACAATATCCTTCTTGCCTTGGTAGGCAAGGCCAATAAAAAAGAAAAATAATTAAGAAGCACAGCTATGGTGCTACCTAGTAACCAGAGAGGAGTTATTACCAGGTTTGCAAAGGGTTTGATTGATCATGATTCATGATGATGATGATGATGATGAAAGAGGATCACACATTCAATAAATAGTCACTCCAGTAAAAAGAAATAATGCAAATCTGCTGCAATTTCTGGAACACTAAAATCAGAAGCAAAGACAAAAAAGAAAAGGGGCAAACCATGGATGGCTACTACTACTATGATCAACTTTAGCATTTACTTGAGTTCTTTGGAGAGGGTGTGTGGGGTGAGATGGATGATTCAAACAGCCACATTTTATAGTGCATGATTGTTAGCTCCATCAACTCTCTCTTGTCAAAACACACACTGTAATAATAAGTGTACATAGTAAGTATGTATCTGATGCTCTGAGGTGCAACAATTGCAGCTCATCATCATGAAACTGGGCACCACCACCCATGTGTATTCCCTAGATGTGTGTTAACATATTTGATGAATAATTATGTCATTTTTTTGTTTGCAAGACAACCCAAATTTTTTTTTAAAAAATAATAGGCTAGGTAACATGTATGAATTTTTTTAATGAATTTTTGTAATGTAGCCAAAATGGTAATCATCCATAGGAAGATTTAGCCAAATTTGTCCATAAACCAAATATGAAGGTACAAAATTTTAATCATTCTCTTATATTTTTGGCTACATATTGGAGTCAAATATTAAAACATGGTGATTTTTACTTTTTTTTTTTCCTCTGTCTTTTGGCAATTGAAAACCCTAATTATCACCTCATTTTCAATTTTTTTTGGTGTTTAATTTTTTTTTGGGGTAAACTTTGCCAAAAGAAAAAAGAAGCTCATTCATGCTCCTCAACCTACTACATGGTGTAAGTTGATTTTGAATAGATTATTTATTATGAAGGATGTTCTCTTATTTTGTTCTCACATTCAATGATGTTACCACAAAGTTTCAACTATTGTGCCCAAGATGTTATCACAAGTCATCTCTGTAATAGTTCTTTTAGGAAATTTTTCATGTAGCCAAAATGACAATCATACATAGAATTATTTAGTCCATTCTAGTTATAAACCATTTATGAAATGCAAATCTTTAATCATACTTTTATAACTTTTGACTCGATACTAAAAAACCAAATATAAAAATATGGTGATTGAAACCTTTATAAATAACTTCATTTTCAAAAAATTGATTCTTAATTTCGATTTTTTGATGAAATTTCGCCAATTGAAAAAAGGTTGATCTCACAATGCATTCGGATCATTCACCCAAAAATGTGAATACCATGGAATGGGCAATTGACTACCCATTATGTTGGGTAAGTTGTCCAAATGGGCTTTGCCTAGGAGCTTACCAAGGGGCCACCATAATGGGTGGTCACTTACCTATTCCATAGTACATTGAGTCTCTTACACCCAATGTCACGTTGGATTCCATGATAAAGAATTGTTGCTTTGTGGATGTGTATCTTTTACTTGAATCCACAAAATGCTCTTTTGCTAGGTCTCGAACTTTCACATGAATTTTAGCTAGTATCATGTTTCTCTAGCAACCTTCTACCATTTTGTGATGCAAGTAAAAGATACACAACTACAAAGCATTGTGTGACTATTTTGGATTTCCACTTGTTTTCTCCACAACAACTCATTCAACTTCTTTGGTACAAAATTCCCCATATTTGGCCATATCCTCCTCCACTATCAAATGATCATTAATTTTGTACATTGTTCCAATTTGGAATCTTGAATCAAATCAATTAGTTACTTAAATTCTTTGGGGGTGTGATCACAATGTTTGATATGAAAGGATCATAAATTTGTGGTTGACCCATCAACCTTCACCTTTAAGATGGTATGGTTCCGCTTGATCCCCATTTGTAGTTTTTCACCACACCAAACTAAATAGAATCCATGTTTCCTTCACCATGAGTGTGTCCTTAAAAGGACTTGGTCATCTTCAAATGCAAGGCACCTTTCACTCTTCTAATATTTGGCAATGTCTACCATATGTTGAGATTTTTAGGATTTCAAGTAAAAATTAAGCAACTTTCAACTTTGGCAAATGTTGCAAACATGAAAATTTTGGGAAGGCTTAATGACACATAAGAATGGAAGCATGACTTGACAAGTTATGAGGATAACATAAACGAGAAATCAAAGTCAAAACCAAAAAGTTTTGATTAAATTCATAAGAACATAATTTAAACTCTATTGTATGATGACAATTTCAAACAAGGAGAAGTCTAAGTACTATCAAAAGCTAATTAATGTTGGTTAGATCCAAGGTTATGAGTTTTAAGGTTGATTACACATGAGCCTCTTTGATTGATAAAACAACCCATCAATCTTCAATATATTTGTCCAATTTTTTAGAGGGGCCAGATCAAAAAATATTATGAGCATTTTTTTATTGTGATGCAAACTATTTGTTGGAGGATTTTCAAATCAATGATCCATCTACTTCAATTAGACTTTGTTCTATCCCCAACACTTTAGCTTGGGAACTTTTGAACATAAACACAAATACAAAATTTCTTGTTATCACATTATCTAATCCTATGTGCTTGACAATGCTTTTCTAAAAATCATTGGGTGCAACCAATGCCATGGCTCTTTTCAACAATTCTTATACCAAGTATATATTTTAGAAAAGAGGTCATTGAGACGCAAAAGGTGGTATAGATAATTTCATGTGTAAGAAAAGTGGGTTGAGTAATTCAAGAATTTCAAACATCTTCACAACTTAGTTAAATAGCTTGTTCAACAATTTCCAACTCTCGCGTTGTCAAATTAAGTTTGTCACACACATTTGTATTTCCATTTGTATTGTTGTTTCCGTTCATAGGGGTGATTTTAATGTCACTTTCCTTTTAGGTTTCATTAGTGCATCATTGATAGAAGCCTTCTTGCCTTTGATAATTATCAAACAAATTCTTACAACACGTTCAAGTTTCAGGCCACACCCTAGGGCTTTTCCCAACACCTCAAATTCATTCATTTTGCATTTGAATTGCTTAAGCATGTTACATGGCTTCATCATTTCTCATGATCTTATGGCTCATGTTACATGGTTTTATAAAATCAAATAAAACCCCATTAGAAATGATAAAACCATGTATGTAACATGCTTAGGCGATTCAAAGACTAGAACCATCATGATGGGATGATGAGCCATGTTTTTTTTTCCCTCTCAAAGTTCACTCATAATTCAAGGGTTTTTGTTATCAATTGCACTTCTCACTTTACACTTTAGTCTAAGTAAATAAATACATTCATTCATTCATTCAGCTTTGTTGCATTTCTTCATCATTTGCAACTCCTCTTTAGTGGCTCCCGATGCCTTAGACCAATTGGCCTTTGGGTGGATGGATGTAAACCATCCATCACCCACATTGACATCCGATGTTTGAGGAGAAACTCTTTTTTGATTTTGCAAAAGGGATGACTTTATTGTGTTGAGAAACAACACAAAGTTTTCCTCTAAAATTATGTGGCAAATTTTTTAAAAAAATCATCGGAAAAATAGAAAAATAAAAAAGAAAATGCTATTATCATAATTAATTAAGGTCTTGAAGTGCAAATTTAACATGAACCGTGGACAATACTTTTTTATGGCCACAGCGAGCCAGCACCCAAGGATGGATGATAAGTGGTCAGGAAACAGTTTTCTGTTGGGTTTCAGTTCCTTAGTTAACCACGGCGGTTTAGCTCCATTGCTTTTTTTCACTACCCTTTTACTAACCACCCACAAGCAAGTTGTTAGTTAGTAGGTAGGTAGTAAAAAAAAACAGCCCTTACCTATGTATAAACCATCTACGTACCTACCTAGTTGTTACCTACTCCCTTACCTATCTACCTATATATGAGACCTATTTCCTACAGAACTGGTTACCAAGGTGAAACCAAATATTACCTTGGTTAAAGTTCATCCACAACTGAGTGATAACGGACATCCAGTGGATGGTGCGCTGGTGGGTGCTAGTTCACTGTGGCCCAGGCTGCCCGTAGTTGTTGTTAATTCTTTTTCCCCCAGTCTGCCCGTTGGCCCATTTTTTTCACCTCGACATTTTTAGACACGTTTTAAGCCCATGTCATAGATTTTTGGGCAGTTTGTTTTTTTATAAAAAAATTTCCCCATGATACCTGGCAAGTACCCCCCGGGTATCAAAGAAATGTTTGAAAAAAATTCAGCATTTATTACTAACATGGGGCAGATTGAAAAGATTTATTATTATTTTTTAAAAAAAATTTCAGCCTTGACTCCTAGTGTAAATTCCCTTGGGGTCTGATTTTCAACTTTTGGACCAATAGGAATGCTTGATTTTCAGTTGAACATTGGCCTTGACTTCTAGTGTAAAGTGGGGCCTAATTTACTCACATTTCTGCAAGACCCTCTTTGTGGGGGGGGGGGGTTAAGGAAGAGGAGGTCACCTACCCGAGTTAAGTGATTTGGGATACAAAGACTTCATACTTTGTTGATTAGGTCACAATTGGGGATTTACATTAATATTATTTTTTAAAAAGGTCTTTAAATAGAAAGGCTAATAATAAATTAAAAGAAAAAAAAAAGGTGGTGTATGATTTGGGGCATGAGAATCAATAATCAATCCCAAAATGGCAATAATAATGATAATAGTAAAATTAAGACAAAATCCTCCCTAACTTTAATGGCGAAAATGTCAACTATGTGGCCTTAATTAATTATTAATTAATTAATTAATTAATTAACAATGCGAGAAATTGCAAGTGCGTGTACCTATGGTTGTAGTAGTGCTAACCTGTTTACTTACCTACCTACCTCCCTATCTACCTACCTACCTGCCGACCTTGTGAGGCCGCGTGCACTGCCCGCCAATGCTCCTTCCTTTCCCTCGCAGCGCACTCGCGTGCGTGCGTTGTCGTGCGACTCGCTCGCTCCCTCGCTCGCTCGCGGGCCCGCCCAGTCCAGTCTCCTCGAGTCGCTGCAAGCTTTTCGTTGCGTGCGCTGCGGGGCTTTTGCAGTCAAGCTCATCACCAGGAAAGTGACACAGAATTGTTTATTTTTTTATTTTTTTAAATCTCTGAAACAATTCCGAGCGAGAGCGAGAGCGAGAGAGAGAGAGAGAGAGTTGTGTTGAGACAAGACTACGGAGAGCGTGTGGCGATCGCTGCGCTGCAGTTCTTCGGGAGGTTTCTGGTTTGCGGAAAGCTCTGTGCGTGTGTGCGTGTGTGCGTG
>Ga0116227_10009644_pt1 | contig 17387 bp, 16 predicted proteins | sample S1TSphgellanicum_FD_89693 | JGI IMG/M metagenome (GOLD analysis project Ga0116227, IMG submission 89693) | Host-associated microbial communities from peat moss isolated from Minnesota, USA - S1T2_Fb - Sphagnum magellanicum MG | ecosystem: Host-associated > Plants > Peat moss > Unclassified...
GAATTATAGGGTTCTCAGGTTGGCGTTGGCGTAGCCGCCGTCTCGGCATCGCTCAAATACCTGCCTTAAATGAATTTATTGAGCTTGAAGCCTGAAAAGCTTGCCGTAAAACTCTTTCAATAATTCATAACATAAAGTTATCACCATTACACCGGGAGAGCCTATTTACAAACTAATATCTTGTCTTATCTAGACTGGATAAAGGATTCCAGCAAGAGAGTTTGTGTAATTAATTCTGCTCAAGTACTTATTCCGTTTCATGGTTGGGAATAATATCTTATCCGAACCGTATTGCCTCCTGAGTTACTGCTGAAAGGGTTCCCCAACTTGCAGCATACGTCGTTGACTTCCCACATCTGGAGACCTACGTTGAGGGAGCAACTGCACCACCCTCAACGCTGCACCAGCTAACCTCGGCATTAATCGCGGTTTTAGTAGCCGGGAATCGTACTTACTCATCCGGTGGTGATTTGCTTGAATGCAGACACGGAGAAATTTCTCCAAGGTCAAATCATCAGCAAAGGTGTTGGCCCCCTTGGCCGTAAAGCCCGTGCTACTGGGGTCACTGTCCCCGAAGGCAACAATTAAATTACTCAAAGCCTTGCCGTAGTGCCAGAGAGTTTTCCCACCCCGCATCGGCAAAAACCCCTGACCGCGTTCAATTTGGATATAAGTAAACCAGTTGACAAAAAACACAATATGCCGTGCTTCTTCATCGAGGATGGGGTCAAAAATAGCAAATAACTGCTCCGGGAAAAACCCAGACTCATGGGCAACTTCAAATAGCCCAAAGGCGAAAAAGGAATCTAAGCACTCTTCGAAACCGAAATTGGTAAAAGCAGGCTCAATATTGGGGGGAAGTTCCACCGGAGGACGAGGAGAGATTTCGATACCATATCGGTGAATCAGGGTTTGAATGAGACGAGCATGACGTGATTCCTCCTGACCTTGGAGAGCGATCGCCTCTTGAATCAGTGGATCTTGGACTATACTGGCATAACTGGCAACCATTGTCCCAGCTTCCCGTTCAATATCTAGGGCCTTCTCCCAAAAGGGGATTCCTTTGAGACGAGCCAAAGCTACATCATCTAGATCCGGCCATGGCAGATGCTCAGGCTCGTATTCTCTGTAGCTTTCTAAAAAGCTACGGCAAAATAATTCTTTATGGTCGAAAGAGCCTATTTTCATCTTAAGTGATTGGTGATTGAGATTCTTTGAAACTTGAGAGTGTTTTTTTGATCCAAACTTCAGGTGATTAATGTAGCATGACTAAAATGGTCGTGTCACCTGGATGCTGATTTTCCAAAATGGTAGAAGCTCAATACACCAAATCTGCACGAGAACGTTTCAATATTTCTAGACTAGCGATCCAATTTTCGTGGCTAACGGTGAGTTTTTGGATAGCAGTGACGGTAGCTGGGGTTCTAGCTTTCACCTCCCTCAAATACGCCCTGTTTCCAGATGTTACCTTTCCAGTGGTGGTAGTCAATGCCCAAGCACCTCTGACAACTGCCCTAGATACGGAAGCCAAGCTCACCGAACCTCTAGAAACACGTCTAAAAACTTTGCCTGGATTAGATAACATCCGTTCATCCACCTATCCGGGGCAAACGTCTGTTAGCTTGTCTTTTCTCGTCGGCACAGATTTGGAAAGCTCAACCAGCAAGGTGAAAGCTGCCCTGAAAAAGTTACCCCTGATTTCCGGAGCAACTAGCAAAATTATTCCCCTAAATCTGAATGAGTCGGCGGTTATTAGCTATGCAATTGAGAGTCCGTCAAAGAATCTAGGGGATTTGAAGAAGTTGGTTGATCAGCAAATTGTCGGGAGAATTGCTCAACTGCCAGGAGTCCTGAAGGTCTCCCTGTTGGGGAACCCTAATACCTCTCCCCCCTCCCTAGTCCGGTTCAACGGCAGGAATGCCTTAGCATTTGAGGTCATCAAACAGGGTAAAGCCAACACCTTGGAGGTTGTGGCTCAGGTGCAAAAAGAGGTGCAAAGGCTCCGCACAAACCTCAAGGATGTAACCCTCACCTTAGCGGCAACCCAAGCAGAATATATCCACGATGCTACCCAATCCACAATTGATGCCCTGTTTGAAGCGATAGTTTTGTCAATTGTAGTCATCTTCCCATTCCTCTGGAACTGGCAGGCTACCCTAATTTCTGCCCTGGCTATCCCCATGTCTTTGTTGGGGACATTCATCGTCATGGCAACCTTTGGCTTTAACTTAGAAACAATTACCCTCCTAGCCCTAGCCTTAGTCATTGGCACCATCGTTGATGATGCGATAGTAGATGTGGAAAATATTATCCGCCACATTGAAAGTGGGGAAAATTCACGCCAGGCAGCCCTGCTGGCCACCAATGAAATTGGTCTGACTGTGACAGCAGCGACGCTGACGGCTGTGGCTGTCTTCCTACCCATCGGCCTCATGGGTGGGGTGGTGGGTCAATTCTTCAAACCCTTCGGTATCACTGTTTCTGCAGCCTTGCTGGCTTCTTTACTAGTAGCCCGAACTTTGTCCCCAGTGCTATCTATCCACTGGCTCAAACCTAGACTATCCCCTATCCAGCACCGCCAAAATCACATTTGGTCCCGTTTTAATAGAGGTTACCGAAATCTACTGGGGTGGTCTTTAAGCCATCGGCGGATAGTGTTAGGGTTAACTCTACTCAGTCTTGTTTTAGGTATTGCCATCATTCCCTTGATTCCCAAAGGGTTCATCCCCAAACTAGATCGGGGAGCATTTAATATTGTCTACACTGTTCCCCTAACTTCAGGGTCCAACCCACTAGCTAATTCCCTGGAAGTTGCTAAGGAACTCGAAGCAGTGGTGAGAAAGTCCCCAGAGGTGGGAACTGTATTTACCACCGTGGGTTCCCGTGAAGGGGAGCCAAATCAAGGCCAACTTTATATCCAACTACGCGCAGACCACAAAACTAAAACCGCTAAACTCGAAGACAATTTCCGTGCCTCCCTGCCAAAACTCCCTGGGGTAACTATAAGTGTCGAAGATATTCAATTTGTCGATACTGGTGAACAAAAGCCCCTGCAAGTGGTTCTCCAAGGCAATGACCTGAAAACACTCAGCACAACAGCTCAGACCATTCAAGCCAAACTCCGGAAATTATCAGGTTTTGCAGATGTCACAGCCACAGGTGCAACTATTCAACAGGGAACCCCAGTGGAAGTTGAGCGATTTAATGGCCAGCGCGTAGCTTATATTACTGCTAACCTAGGTCAGAATTTGTCCTTAGGCGATGCGACCCAGAAAGTAGTAGCCCAAGCCAAGGCAGTCATGCCCCCTGGTATTTCCCTCCGCTTGGGTGGGGACTCCGCCAGTCAGGAAGAGGTATTTGCCAGTTTTGGCACAACTCTAGTCCTATCGGTCCTCTGTATTGTCCTGGTACTGGTGTGGTTATTTAAAAGCTGGGTGTATCCTTTAGTCATAGGGGTATCCTTGCCCCTATCCTTAGTGGGAGCACTACTGTCCCTGCTGCTGACAAAAAGTGACTTCGGGATGATCTCTCTCATTGGTTTTGTGTTTTTACTAGGCATCACCAACAAAAATGCCATTTTAATTGTGGATTACATCAACCAGCTCCGCAAATTCGGTCTAGAGCGCACAGAAGCTATTCTCACAGCTGGACCAATTCGGCTACGACCAATTATGATGACCACCACAGCAACGATCTTAGGGATGGTGCCCATCGCTCTAGGTTTGGGATCAGGTTCGGAACTGCGATCGCCTATGGCTATATCTATTGCTGGAGGGTTAGTGACATCAACTATCCTGAGTTTAATTGTAGTGCCGGTAGTTTACACTATTTTGGATGATTGGTTTCCACAGCCGAAATTTTAAAGGCTGGGGAGAACAAATCAATCTCTCCCCCGCTCCCTAGTCCTTACCCCCTCCCCCTAATCCCTGATCAAGAAGATGCCAATAAATCCAAAATTCAATAAGGTCTTTGTTACTGGTGGTACGGGTTTTATTGGTGCCCATTTAGTACGGTTGTTACTACAAACAGGATATGAAGTCGCAGCTTTGGTACGCCCTAGCAGTAACTTGGGGAATTTACAGGGACTGGACATAGAAATGGTCTTCGGGGACCTCCATGATCCCCTTTTGTGGCAAAAGATGCAGGGTTGTCAATACCTGTTCCATGTTGCTGCCCATTACTCCCTATGGCAACAAGATCGGGAACTACTTTACTACCACAATGTCCAAGGTACACAGAATGTGTTGGCATCTGCTTATAAAGCAGGAATTGATCGCACAGTTTACACCAGTTCAGTGGCTGCCATCGGAGTTGGTGCTGGTGGTAAAGTCGTTGATGAAACCTATCAAAGTCCCCAAGAGTTACTAGTAGGTGACTACAAAAAGTCCAAGTTTCTGGCTGAACAGGTGGCAATGGCAGCAGCTCGTGCCGGACAAGAGGTGGTAATTGTTAACCCAAGTAGCCCCATTGGCGCATTGGATATCAAACCTACTCCCACAGGCGATATTATCCTGCGCTTTTTACGCCGACAGATGCCAGCATACATGGATACGGGTTTAAATTTCATTGATGTCCAGGACGTAGCCTGGGGACACCTACTGGCATTAAAAAAAGGCAAATCAGGCGATCGTTATATCTTGGGGCATGAAAATCTCAGCTTGGGGCAACTGCTGGGAGAACTGAGTCAAATCACAGGTATTCCCGGACCCCAACGAACTGTTCCTGCTTGGTTACCCCTGGGTGTGGCTTGGGTTGAGGAAAAAATCCTCGCACCCCTGGGCAAAAAACCCACAGTGCCTCTAGATGGTGTGCGGATGGCGCAACAACCCATGTATTACGATGCCTCAAAGGCGGTGCGTGAGTTAGGTCTACCTCAGTCTCCCCTAAATTTGGCACTCCGGAGTGCTGTAGATTGGTTTATGGCTCAAGGATATGTTAGTGGTTAAGTGTGAAGACTGCTGTTTGATATTCTGAGGCAGCGCCTTAAGCGGGTCCCCCGACTTGAAGCGACTGCCCAGTGGTGTTTACTAACGTAAGGAGTGATTGGTTTCATGGCAATTAATCTACAACAAGCAATAGATATAGGAAAGTATTTAGTAACTCAACGCCTTCTAGGACGTAAACGCTTCCCCCTCGTATTGATGCTGGAACCACTGTTCCGCTGTAACCTCGCATGCAGTGGCTGTGGGAAGATCCAGCACCCTAAGGAGATCCTAAAACAACATCTCACCCCAGAACAGTGTTTTGCTGCGGTAGAAGAATGCGGTGCGCCGGTTGTTTCCATTCCCGGAGGGGAACCATTACTGCACCCCCAAATTGATGAAATTGTCCAGGGATTAATTGAGCGTAAGAAGTATATTTATCTATGTACCAATGGGCTATTACTAGAAAAAAGCCTAGACAAGTTTCAACCCTCTCCTTATTTAACATTTAGCGTCCATCTAGACGGACTGCGGGAATGGCACGATCAATGTGTAGATCGCCAGGGAGTTTTTGATACTGCTGTAGCAGCTATTCGTGCAGCTAAAGCTAGAGGTTTTCGGGTCACCACCAACACGACAATCTTTGATGGTTGCAACACAAAGGAAATGCAAGAGTTTTTTGACTTTGTAGAAACACTAAATACTGATGGGATGATGATTTCTCCTGGCTATAGTTACGAATGGGCCCCAGATCAGGAGCATTTTCTCAAGCGTGAACAAACACATGCCCTATTCCGCGAAATTTTAGCTCCCTACACAGCCAAAGAGAAAAATTGGAACTTCAATCACAACCCATTGTTCCTAGATTTTCTGATTGGGGAGAAGAACTATGAATGTACACCTTGGGGTAGTCCCAGTTACAGTGTTCTCGGTTGGCAAAAACCCTGTTACCTGTTGAATGAGGGTCATTATGCCACATTTAAAGAGTTGCTAGAAGATACCGATTGGAACCAATACGGTCGCGCTAGTGGTAATCCTAAATGCGCTGATTGCATGGTTCACTGTGGTTATGAACCTACGGCAGCAATAGATGCCATGCAAGTAAAAAATATAGCTCGTTCTCTAGGTAGTGTGTTTGGGAAAGGGTGAAGTCAAGCCAGGAGGCAGGAGGCTCCAGGGCAGTTCTTGTGGACAGTAAAATAACATCTAATCTACCAATCTTCCCTAATCTCTCCTCTCCCTATTCTCCAGATCCCTCACTCCATCCTCTACCTCCAGCAAGAACTACCTCTGGTGGAGTGCAAGGGTTTTCGGACTTAACGGGAAAAGTCAGGTCGGTTTAACCTTCTCTAACCCAAAATGCCAACCCTCCCCCACGACCACGAGCAGCAATATAATCTTTCGTTACCAAAAAGAAGGCAAAGAATGGTAATTTAGCTATGGGTTGGTCGTTGAAATTATCCATCTGGACTGAACCAGCAGATCCTATCCGCCCATTATAAATAGTAAGCTTAAACAAGCTGAAGAGTGCTTGAGTAAAATCAAAGGCCAAAATATTCTTCTTATCTAAATACTTAATCGGCCCAGTAAGCTTGAACAACAATGAACCCAACTGTACCTGATTCCCTATTTCCCCTTTGGTATCAAAAGAAATATGCACTGCAATGAATTTAGGTACATAGAAGCCATCACCCAAAATCAAGCCCATACGCTTTTGGGCTTTACGAGTGCCAGTGGCAAAGCAAAGTCGCCAATTCCCCACAAGGCACTCAAAGGGATAAGTTAGCCGTTGCTGCTTGGCAGCTTTTTCTGCTTCTAACAACGCATCAGCTAATAGTGAAGCTTTTGGTAATTCACTCCCCGTGTCTCGATATGCAGTTGCAGCTTCGAATAGTACCTTAGGCAAATCAGGTGGAGTTTTAGATGTTGAATTAGTCATGAGTGGACGCGATTATTTAAGTCACGTCTTGGAAATATAATCACTGATCATGTTACACCTATTTCTCCAAAACGTCTAGTTTATCGGCTCTTCACCCAATCTTGAATCAACCAATAATTTGTGAGATTTAATCTGCATTAGATTAGATTGGTCAACTTAGGGGATAGTAGGAATCCTATAGAAGCCAAACTACATATATATAAGTTAGCAATTTAGATTATTTGCTACACAACTTATGTATCCGGAAAAACCAAAAAATTTATAAATCAGGGGGGCTTAAGTAATCAACAGATCTGAAACAATTTGGAGCGTTACTGAGAATGAAGGATGCCTTGAAGATATGGACAATAGCTGGAAACCTATTGGTGAGCATTTTCTATTTTTCACATCAGGTAGCAGCCACAGATCCAGGAGTATGTTTTATGGTGACATCCTCTGGCAAAACTATCAGTTTGACCAAGATTTGTGGTCCACAAACCATACAGAGTAATCTCCCCGATCCCAGCCCAGTCAAACACTCTGCGAGCAGGGTGGCTCAAATTTCCACTTCAGTAAAATACCTCGATCCTAATACTGTGCGGATTCCCATCAAACGGCATATTGGGAGAACACCAGTAATTGATGTCAGATTTAACAACAAGCAGACTTTTGAGATGGTTTTAGATACAGGTGCTGATGGTACCTTAATCACTCGCAAAATGGCAAATCAACTCAAGCTCAAACTTACAGGGACTATTGAAGCCCAAATTGCTGATGGTAGTGAAGTTAAATTCTTCACAGGAAAGGTAAAAACTATCACCGTCGGTAGGATTGTAGCTAAAAATATCGAGGTAGCGATCGCTCCTAAGGCAGACATTGGCCTACTAGGACATGATTTCTTCGGCAACTACGATATCAGATTGCTAGAAAAAGAAGTAGAATTCAGGCGGCGATAGAATTTTACATTGGGGACTAGGGTTTGGGTGTTAGTTTTTCACTCCCTAAACCCCTTAGTTGCGGAGAGCCTTTTTTACCCCACCTATTCAAGGATTCGGGTGCTTAAAACTCAGTCAGGGAGCTAAAGTTTTTCCCAAATATGATAAAGTTGGTGTACTAAGTTTTTTTTCAAAAATCAAATAGGGTTCCTATACTATGCGGAGTTATTAGGAAATTACTTATTTAAAATAGAGAAGCGAGATGATTATTCATCTTATTAAAAAAGTCAGAAATTAAAATTCTTCCCTTATTAAGAGATCCCTCCACTCAACTCGTCAATTTAGCATAAAATGTACTAAAGAACCCAAATGTTGAACTGTTAAATAGTATAATTAGATCTAATATATAGGAATCCGGTTTGATTCCTGAAATTGTTTCCGTACCAGGTAAGAACCAAAAGGCAAGCCCCAAGGGGATTACAGAGAATTCTGTATACTGAGTTCATTTCAAAAATCAAGTAGGATTCCTATAACATCTGTGAATATTCCCGAAGTAGGAGGAATCTATTAGCATAACCTCGAATCAACAAAATCTACTTACGTAGTGTGGTTCCTATTTTTAAACTGGATAAATCAGTGTGAAAATCTATCAACAAATTCAAGAGTTTTACGATGCCTCCTCCGGTCTGTGGGAACAGATTTGGGGAGAACATATGCATCATGGTTACTATGGTCCCGATGGTACTGAGAAAAAGAACCGTCGTCAGGCTCAAATTGATCTCATCGAAGAACTGCTCCATTGGACACAGATCAAAGCAGCAGATAATATCTTAGATGTGGGTTGTGGAATTGGTGGTAGTTCTTTATACTTAGCAGATAAATTCAATGCTAAGGTCACGGGTATTACCCTCAGTCCTGTACAAGCCAAAAGAGCTACAGAACGGGCCATAGAGGTGAATTTAGCTGCTAGAAGTCAATTCCTAGTAGCCAACGCCCTAGAAATGCCCTTTGCAGACAGTTCCTTTGACTTAGTGTGGTCATTGGAAAGTGGTGAACATATGCCAGATAAAATGAAGTTTCTGCAGGAGTGCTATCGGGTGCTCAAACCTGGTGGCACTTTGATGATGGCAACTTGGTGCTATCGACCAACGGATAAATTACCGCTGACGCTGACTGAACAAAAGCAATTGCAAGAGATTTATCGGGTATATTGTTTACCTTACGTTATTTCCCTACCAGAGTATGAGGCGATCGCTCATCAACTTCAACTAAAGAATATTCGCACCGCTGATTGGTCAACTGCCGTAGCCCCATTTTGGAATGTGGTGATTGATTCGGCATTAACTCCCCAAGCAATTTTTGGTCTACTATTTTCAGGTTGGAGTACAATCCAAGGGGCGTTGTCTCTGGGGCTAATGCGTCAAGGCTATGAGTCTGGGTTGATTCGGTTTGGGTTGTTGTATGGTAGTAGAGAGGGGTAAATGAATCAATCTATTGAACAACAGTCTAGCTGGCTTTATGCCTTTTGGAAGTTTTCTCGCCCCCACACAATTATTGGCACTAGTTTGAGTGTGGTGGGGCTGTATTTGATTTCCATTGCTTTATTTCCTACCCAGGTTTCTATTACTAATCTCAGTCTAGTTTTCAGCACTTGGATTGCTTGTCTATGTGGCAATATCTACATTGTGGGGTTGAACCAAATCGAAGATATTGAAATTGACAAGATTAATAAGCCTCACTTACCCCTAGCCTCCGGGGAGTTTTCCTTGGTACAGGGACAATCAATTGTCATTACCACAGGAATTTTGGCATTAGTCATCGCTGGGTTAACTAGCCCTTTCTTACTAGGGATGGTGGCAATTAGTTTAACCCTGGGTACTGCCTATTCTTTACCGCCAATCCGGTTAAAACGGTTTCCCTTTTGGGCAGCTTTTTGTATTTTCTCTGTGCGTGGCACTGTAGTAAATTTAGGGTTATTCCTTCACTATAGTTGGGTCTTTCAACAAAGTCAATATATTCCCCCAACGGTCTGGGCATTGACTGCATTTATTTTGGTATTTACATTTGCTATCGCCATTTTCAAAGATATCCCAGACATGGAGGGTGATCGCTTGTACAATATCAATACCTTTACGATCAAATTAGGTAAAAAAGCCGTATTTAATCTGGCAATCTGGGTAGTCACTAGTTGCTACCTAGGGATAGTTTTGGTAGTTTTTTTCCCAATATCTGCTGTTAACTCCCTATTTCTCCTCACCACCCATTTACTCGCCTTGGTGGTGATGTGGTGGCAAAGTAGGAGAGTAGACCTGCAAGATAAGAATGCGATCGCTCAATTTTATCAATTCCTATGGAAACTTTTTTTCCTTGAATATCTGATTTTCCCGTTTGCCTGCCTATTGGCTTAAAAAAATGCTAGAAACTTACCCCATAACTAATATTTTCGCAGTTGTTACAGTAGTTACTAGTATTGCTATACTCAGTTACTTTGCCTGGAAAACACTGATTACTGCTAACTTATTTCAAAAAGGAGTGAATCTCTATCAAGCTCAAGAATATGAAGGTGCAGAGGCAATTTTCCGTCAGTTAATAGCCATTAACTCAACAAACGATTTAGTCAGGTTGCTACTGGGAGATATTTTAAGCCAGGGAGGTAACATTGAGGAAGCCAAAGAACTATTTGTCCAGGTGATTCGTCGCAGTCCCAAAAATGCTGATGCTTACCTGCGGTTAGCAAATATCTTGATGCGACAAAATCAGCAGGCTGAGGCTAGAGAAAATTTGCTCCTAGCTAGGGACTTATGCCAAAAACAACGCCAACACGAAAGAGCTGCCAAGATTGTCCAGGTTCTGGAAAAGTTTAGTAAATGAGTGGCAAAGTCTACCTAGTTGGGGCTGGATTAGGCAGTGTGGCATACCTAACAGTTAGAGCCTACCAGCTTTTAGCTGTGGCTCAGGTATTAATTTATGATGCCTTGGTAGATACTCAATTATTACAGTGTGTCTCCCCTGATTGTCTGAAACTAGATGTAGGTAAACGCGGTGGTAAACCTAGTACATCCCAAGGGGAAATTAATCAGTTATTGGTAACACACTGCCAACAGGGGAGACAAGTTGTCCGTCTGAAATCAGGCGACCCATTTATTTTTGGGCGCTGTAGTGCGGAAATTGCCGCCCTCAAAGCAGCTGACTGTAAATTTGAAGTGGTGCCCGGAATTTCCTCTGCCCTAGCAGCCCCACTACTAGCAGGAATTCCCCTTACAGATCCCGTTTTAAGTCGCTGTTTTGCCGTGTTCACCGCTCATGAACCAGAAGCCTTAAATTGGGAAGCCATATCACAATTAGAGACATTGGTAATCTTGATGGGGGGACAACACCTGCCGGAAATTGTCCACCAACTCCTCAGGTATGGACGACCTCTCTCCACACCCATGGCCATCATCCACTGGGCAGGAACCCCCAAGCAAAAGATTTGGCTTGCTCCATTGGGGAGTATTCTCGAAGCCACTGCGGGGACACACCTCTCCCCTGTGGTTATAGTCATTGGCGAAGTTGTGAGGCTACGTCAATATCTAGAACCTTGAAAATTTCCACAGATGGTGATGAATACATTCCCCCTGACTGGTAATACGGTTCGGTTAAACAAAAATCCCAATTTTGGGGGTCTACAAACATTGATTATCACGTTCCATAGTTGAGAACAATGTCAATTACTAATCTTATCCGAGCAGTATTGCATCCAAATTGATTTCCCCCCAACTTCGTGGCTGACTCCCTAGCCAAAAACTTTCCCGAAGCACTATCAGGGAAAAAGGTTTTATTTCCTGGGTTTGAAAGCGGTGGACGGTTTACTATACTAAAAACGGCTGATTTCTAGACTTTTGCCTGGGCAAAAAAACTTTACCTGTAACCTCAATCGCAATTTTAAAAGTAAAGCGCCAACCCTTGCAGAGTGTACATCCTCGCATCTTATATTCATGTAAATGAGTACGGTTTTGCTATGCAATGGCTAATGTTTGAGTGGGATTATTCAGGTGGTGATTATGGGTATTGACACTTTATCCAAAATCTAAATTCCAAAATCTAAATTCCAAAATCCAAAATCTAAATTCCCCTGGCATAAGCTGGGGGAATCTTGTTTTAGGGAAAGTTAAGTTTACTCCAAATGTTTAACGGTAATAGCCGTTAACTCTCTTAAACATTCAGCGACTTCTGTCCTATGGCAATGTGCTGGATTTTTTTCAGCACACAGCAATAGAATAGTTCCTTCGTTAGCTATTTCCGCAACCTCACGCAATTGTTTTGTGGCGGCTTCATTGTTCTTTGGTATCCACTTTTCGTTTCCAGATGTGTTGCCTAATTCGGTTTTAGACACATACCGAATATTATTGGAATCACATAAATCACGAATATTATCACCGTACCATTTACGGCTCCAAGCCCTTGGAACCTGTCTTACATCAATCACATAAAGAACATTGAAATCCGCTAGATATTTTAAAAACTCTTCGTAGTTTTTTCTGTTGCCATATCCGAACGTCAATATATATCTCTTAGAGGAATCACTTTTTTTCATTTTTAAAATAATTCTAAAGTATGATTATTCTTTGGCAACATTGGATAAAATAATCCGATGATCATGAAAACTTTTTTGTGATTCTTTAAGTTGCCTACTATGAAGTATAAATCATTTTTGACTAAAAATTCATCTTGTAGTTTCTGTCTTACTTTTTCCAATGCTTCTTTTTCTTTCTCTTCTAGAGTTATGGCCCGAGAATTTGCTTTGCACCTCCTATATAGCTGACTTATTTCCCAGTCGCTTATAGATAGGCGATGACTATCCCCATCCCTCGATAAAAATTCATAGCCAAATTTATAAGGTATTTTTTCTATCTCTACGGAAGGTTCAAATAAATCGCCTTGATCCAATACTGCCTGTTGTTTTGGATTCCATTCCCTCTCTGCTTTTTTATGAAAATACCTTTTTATACTTTGTGGCTTGATAATTCCCAGTGATTTTCCTTGTCCTTCTATTTCTTTAATAGATCTGGACTCTAGTGGAAGAAGTAAAGATTTTCTTTCCTGCCAATTATTCTTGGTATCAATTTCTCTCAATACTTCTATTGAAGAATCATTTATTCGATAACTTTCCTCCCTGTAATCTTTTTCATTCCTTTCTATTTCAGCAGATATGATTGACCATCTTTTATAACGTTTATCTGTGTCTAATCCACGAAATCGCACCGGATATATCCGAATCCATTGTTCCGGTTTTTCGTTCTCATCTAATAAAATTCCGGCTGTGCATACTGTTTCCCGATATTTTCTGCTAATTGATGGGTATGTTTTTGTAGCAATGAGAATTTTTCTTTTTTGCATATCCATGTATCAATACTATGGTGTTAAATATAACACGTTTTTTGTTTAGTCGCTACAGTGGTCTTGACATCACATATTTAAAAAGATGATTCCCCTAGCCTTATGCCACGGGAATCTCATTTTAGGGACTATTAAGCAACTTCAGAGAATAATCTCCCCTCAGCCTTCCTACGTCGCAAAAGTCCAGACTCGATAATGCTGCCTGGATTTCGCTAGAGAGTTAGAATCTGGGGAGTGGTGGAGAAAAAACTAACACCCAACACTTAGTCTACACATCCTCAATCTCTAATCCCTAATCCAAAATCTAAAATTGCCTTGGCTCAAGCCGTATGAGTGCGAAAGTATCATGTACGGTTTCAAGGGGGGTTTCGGAGGTGGCAATATCTCCTTCCTACCCGACTAATAGCCTGAAAGAACAAAAACAACTACGATACACAAAATATTAGTGATGTCAATAGCATTTGAGATGCGCTTGCCCTGCCTTTCAAGCGTTAATCAAACCAGTCTTTACCTCCCGGTAGTTCTGCCAAATATTTATCTATTTGTTCTGGCAGTTCTTTGGGTTGATATTTATAGGTTAAATCTAAGAGTTCTTGAGCAAGATTAACTAATACCTCTTGATTCAACCTTTGGGAGATTTGGCTAGATTTTAAGGTACCCTCAAAAATATCAGCACTAGCTGGTCGAATTGCCATTGCTACTGCTTCTAATAAAACTTCTTCCCACTCATGAGATTTAATATAATAAGAGGTATTATTATACTTAACATTTAATTTAGCGATTTGAATTACTGAATCAGAAATCGAAGCAATCCAGGAATTAGTTAACCGTTGTTCGATTTGATTTTTAATTAGATGTATACATAATCTGACTAAAAAAGCTTCTATTTTTCGCAATGTTGCCTGTTTACTCATTTCTTCCAAATCGTCAATAATCGCTAAAGCATCATCATAACGACTTTCTAAGATACTTTGTTTTAAGTCTATTAACTCTTGGCTCATAGTTAGCTGATAGTTTTATTTTTTTATCCTAATAGGAATTATACTGGATTCTTGAGAATAGGAGGGGAGAGGGGGGAGAAAAACGCCAGTCCGCAATCACTTATTCTCTGGCTGATATGAGTTAAAATCCTCCTATCTTCCCCAGAGTCCACCTAAAACCGCTTGCTATGCTTCAGTATCGCCATCTTGAACAGGCGCTTAAATATCACTTCGGTTACGACCAGTTTCGCCTTGGACAGCGGCAAATCATCGAAGACGCGCTGCAAAATCGGGATTTATTGATTGTGATGCCGACCGGTGGTGGGAAGTCTCTTTGCTTTCAGTTGCCAGCACTCCTCAAACCCGGTTTAACAGTGGTGGTGTCACCGTTAATTGCCTTAATGCAAGACCAGGTGGAAGCACTACGAAATAATAATATTTCTGCCACATTCCTCAATAGTAGCTTGAACTCCTACCAGGTTCGACTTCGGGAAGAAGCCATCATGAATGGTAAGGTAAAATTACTCTACGTTGCTCCAGAACGTTTGTTAAGTGAAAGATTTCTCCCTTTGCTAGATTTAGTCAAGGAAAAAATCGGGATTTCCGCCTTTGCCATTGACGAGGCCCACTGCGTCTCGGAGTGGGGACACGACTTTCGCCCCGAATACCGCCAATTAAAATCCCTGCGGAAACGCTACCCTGATATCCCTGCCTTGGCCCTGACAGCCACCGCAACCGATCGCGTCCGCGCTGATATTATCCAACAACTAGGGTTGAAGCAACCAAGTATCCACATTGCCAGCTTCAACCGCCAAAACCTGTATTATGAAGTGCGTGCTAAAAGTAAGCAGGTTTATGCTGAATTGTTAGAACTGATTCGAGACAATGAAGGTTCTGGAATTATCTATTGCCTAACCCGGAAAAAGGTGGATGAACTCACCTTTAAATTGCAAAACGATAAAATATCTGCTCTACCCTATCATGCTGGATTGAGTGACGAAGAGCGATCGCAAAATCAAACTCGATTTATTCGGGATGACGTGCGGATTATGGTGGCAACAATTGCCTTTGGGATGGGGATTAATAAACCTGATGTGCGGTTTGTCGTTCACTTTGATCTCCCCCGCAACATCGAAAGTTATTATCAGGAGTCAGGGAGGGCAGGGAGAGATGGGGAACCTTCCCGATGTACACTATTTTTCAGCTTCGGTGATGTGAAAACAATTGAATTTATTATCGACCAGAAATCAGACCCCCAAGAACAGTTAATCGCTAAACAACAACTCCGGCAAATGATCGATTATGCCGAAGGTACTGTCTGTCGGCGCACAATTCAGTTAGGTTATTTTGGGGAGCGGTTTCCGGGAAATTGCGGTAAATGTGATAATTGCTGTTACCCCAAACCATTGGAGGACTGGACAATTGAAGCCATGAAGTTTTTATCTTGTGTGGCGCGGTGTCAAGAGAGATTTGGGATGCTGTACATCATAGACGTGTTGCGGGGGGCAAAAAATCAGAAAATCACCCAAAATGGACACGATAAACTTTCTACCCATGGCATTGGTAAAGATAAAACGGTGGAAGAGTGGCGAATGCTGGGGCGATCGCTTTTACATCAGGGGTTACTGGAACAAACCGCCGATGGCTACCCTGTGTTAAAACTGAATGCCCTAAGTTGGGAAGTAATGCGACGACAGCGGTCAGTGTTGTTGGCAGTCCCCGTAGCCCCAAAAGTTACTGTAGAAGAGAGAAGTGTCAAAGCCGTGGAAGTGGAGAATCTCATGCAAAGATTGCGATCGCTCCGCAAACAACTAGCAGACGAGCAATCTGTCCCCCCTTATGTGATATTTCATGATTCTACTTTAAAATTAATGGCTCAAGTTCAACCCCAAACCTTAGTTGAATTTGGCAAACTTTCGGGGGTAGGGAGTCACAAACTAGCCCAGTACGGCGAAAAGTTCCTGGCAGAAATTAAAGCCTATCGTCAAGAACAGGGTTTGGTGCAGACAAAGGTTGATTCCGCTGCACCCCCCTCCCTGAACTTGCCTTCTGACACTGAGTTATTAACTTTCCAGTTACATCAACAAGGTTTAAGTGTGGCAGAAATTGCCCAAAAACGGAACATTCGCCCCACAACAATTATTCGGCATTTGGCAGATTTAATTGAGAAGAATCAACCCATAGAAATCAATCAGTTGGTTCCTTTAGAACATCAACAAAGAATATGGCAGGTTCTAGAAGTTTTAGGTGATATCTCCCTCACACCAATTCTCGAACAATTAGGAGACAGTTACACTTATGATGAAATTCGCCTAGTTCGGGGTAAGTGGCGACGGGAAAGACGGAAGTAAGATTAGCATAGCCTGAAAGTTTATTAAAAACAATTTAGCAGAAATTATCCTTTATGGACATTAATCAACAAAAAGAACAATTTAGTATTACTTACATTTGATCAGTTTTTGGGTCTTGGGAAGCGATCGCTGGCTGCAACTTCGGCATAACGGATGTATGGTGAGTGAGTGTATAAAAAAGAATAATATCCAAACCTATATGTACAGGAGTCACCTTTACCAAATGCACCATAACACCTTTTAACCTAGCCCTCATTTTGGACGTTTGACGCCACCACTACGTTTAACATCAAATCCATACATATAAATTTCAGGCATATTAACACGCTTATCAGAGTGAATTTCTATAATTCTTAGTTGGGTTGGCGTAAATATTCCATTACTTCTTCTGGCTTTGACGTTGGTGGCTGTTGAATCCAATGTGTTTGTTGAAGTTTATTCATAAAAATTTCTGCTTCCACAGGGACCTTCAGACCATTTAAGCTACGTTTCAAAGGTTCTAACCAAGGATATTCTTCTGCTAATTCACTAATTCTATCGTTAGAAGTATCCACAAGTGCGCCTTGTAAATCGGAGGGTTCTAGTAGCTTATCTTCATCCAAATCCAACACGCTAAATTTTTCTAGCCTGCGTCCTGCTGCTAATGAAAATAGCTTTAAAAATGAGCGTGGAGAAATTTTCCCTCCAGCATCTTGAAGATGGTTAGGAATCCAGGGCGAACGCATCTAAATATTGATGGAGATGGGACAAGACAGTAAAAGTACACAAATAAGCAGTTTAGGAGGTAGAGAAGGAAAAAACTGGAGTATCGTCAAGGGATGAAAAGTCCGATGACGAGGATGGTAGACTGTGATACCCTGAAGCTGCAATAATGGTGTGGTGTCATAGATAATGGATATTAA
>Ga0116227_10009646_pt1 | contig 17384 bp, 14 predicted proteins | sample S1TSphgellanicum_FD_89693 | JGI IMG/M metagenome (GOLD analysis project Ga0116227, IMG submission 89693) | Host-associated microbial communities from peat moss isolated from Minnesota, USA - S1T2_Fb - Sphagnum magellanicum MG | ecosystem: Host-associated > Plants > Peat moss > Unclassified...
GGAGTTTGGGGAGGGGTGTGGGGGGGGGGGGGAGGAAGGGGGGGGGAGGAAGTGGGGGGGGTGGCACAGGTGTAGGGGTTTATGGCAGTGGTGGCATGGGTGGAGGATATGGAGGAGGCTATGGCTCAGGTGGGGGATACGGTGGTGGTATGATGGGTGGTTATGGAGATGGAGGTGATGGGTATGGAGGTATGGGTTATGGTGGATACAGTGGTGGAGGATATGTTGGAGGTGGCTATGGAGCAAATGGAGGGTATGGTGCAAGCTATGGGAGTAGTCGAGGATATGGCAGCAGCAATGGGCGATATCATCCCTATGGCAGGAACTAGATTTCCTGCTGTGCCATGGTTCATTGCCATTGGGCAATATAGGAGAGCAGGCAAAGGTCTTTTGCAAATTAGTGACTTATGTCCAAATTCTTTTGCAATGGTCCAGTTGTCAGTTGGTTGTAAGTTGTCTTTGCCGCTGCTGTTGCAGAAGATTTTTGTGTTGCAATTGAAATTACTGTCATACACTTTGGTGCAATTTCGGGTGTTCTCACCTCATATGACTTGTTCCCCTTGCACATTTCTCTATGCCATGGTCTCATATATCCAGAGTGCTTTCTTAGTAGACATCAGACTTCTAAGTTGCGGTACTATCATACATACTACTGTTAATGGTCCCTGAGCAGGTGTGAGACTGGCACTTTTGTTCATACTGGTGTGTGTTTTTTGTTTGTTTCTGTCTTACCTAGTTTGGTTCTTTCTGTGGCTTCCTGAGGAAGTGTTCACCTTGCTGTTTCTTCTTCATTGTGAGAATGGAGGTTTCTCTATTCTTATGAAAGATATATTAGTAGACATCAGACTACATACCTCTAAGCATGAAGTAACTTCTACCAAGAGCTCATCCTCTTGCTGCAGATCACAGTGCCAAAAATTGAATACAAACAATGGTTTGGAATCTAAGACTTGCAAAGGACAGTTCCTCAAGTGAGGTTGTACTATTGAGTCAACCATAGGAGGAAAGAGCTTCTGTTGTTTTCCAAAAGGTAACTGAAATTATTCTTGATCAAAATTGCAGTACCAAACGTACATTGGAAAACACAGGGACACATTCATTGGAGGTGCAGTTGTGCAATCTGAGCTGCAAGTTGATAATAGGTAGTGATTACCTTGCTAGGCTAGTAATCCCTCTCTCCATGAACTCAGCCCTGTTGATAACAGGCAATGATTACTTTGCTAGACTAGTGATCCTTCTATCCATGGAGTCAGCCCTGTTGATAGCAGGCAATGACTACTTGCCAGACAGGTATCCTTCTCTCCTTGAACTCCACCCTGTTGATAACAGACAATGATTACGTTGCTAGACTAGTGATCCTTTTCTCCATGAACTCAGCCCTGCTTGCAACCAAGTGGGTTGTCCATTCCCCTTATGTTGCCATTGGCCAAGATAGATTATGTTTGTCATTGTGACCATTAATGAACCTCTTGCTATGCTTCTTGCATCCTCTTCAATTGGACATGACTGGGGATAGGAATGATCCAAAACTTCTTTCATGACAAACCTCTCAGCAGTTCAGGCTATCATAGAAACATAATTCAGCTTTCTTTCCTGTTGAGTTTCTTTTCACTTGATCTACAGAAACCCATGACTTGAGGGGATAAATGCAGAGACAGTCTGGAATGGAGAAGATCCAACAATTGAAATAAAGCAACATGCAGCACACATCATGTACAACAAACTGTGATTGAGTAGCAAGTTTGATTCTCTTCAAAATACGGGGTTAAGAGCCCAGTTGATTAGACATCCTGAGATGATTAGGTAGTGAGAGCCCTTAAATCCCAATCAAGAGTTTGATGATCTGAGTGTGCTACAGAAGCAAAATGTCCATTGTGGTAAGGAGAGTTATAGTTTGACTAGTGAGGCAGACCCCTCAACAACACTTAGTCAGAACTTTGTTGTGCACCTGAAAAATAGCACCTTAAAAGAACCGATTCATCTTCAGATTGACAGATATACTTTTACTCCTCTTCATCTGCTGCATTGTCATCAAGAGCATCTGGGCTTGGAATGCATCCTCAACATTGAGTGCATTGGCCATTTGCATGCATTCTATCTGATGGACTGCACTGCCACTATCTGAGGAAATAATGACTTTGGAAAATGTGAAGCAGCTTTGGTAAACAAACTTTGATGAATTCAGACTTAAGGACTTTGATGTTCAGACTAAGGTTGCAGGTTTTACCTCAGTGGCATGCAGGCAGATTTCACAATGTTGCTTACGTCAGCTGCAGTCTTCCTATGTCTGTATATCTCTTTGTTGCCTGTGCTCATCCAAGAAATACTTTCTCCCCACGTCCAATTCTCTTCCAGAGCTTTTCATGGAAGGAAGGCAGGAGGTGGTGAAAGGAAGGAGAAGAATCATTGGCTATATTGTGATTGAACTCCTGTTTTGCTCCTTCATCAATCCTCTCCTCCCACTTTCTGACTTCCTCAGATGTAATTTCTGTTATCTTAGATATTATCTTTGATTGCCTATGTTTCTTGTCTAGCTTTCTTGGTGCTCTAAATGCAGACACAAAAAAGATACTACACATTTTTGAAGAGAGTTCACAAGAATTTGTGGGCATACCTTCTGGGGAATGCCATGTGGAAGGTGCAAAAAAGATTGGTCATGAAAACATAAGCTCCTCAACAATTTCCAAGACCTTGTTTTTTGGACCCAAACAATGGAGACATTTTCTGCAAATCCTTGAGAGCTCAAAGACTGAAGCGACATTCAGATCGAGCACTAAAACTTGGACCATGCACACACAATTTGACAAGGTGACAAACATACCAAACTGCACAATGAAACAAATCTCCAGAGAAATACTCATTGGGAAATCCCCAGAATGGGAATCCTGGCTTGTTACTCTCAATTGTGCTTCAAAACTGCTGAATTTTCATCTGGATTTTTTGGAGACATCATTTGAGTTGAGGAAAGATGAGAAGAAGAAGATAGGGCAAAAGTGTGAACTACTGTGAAGAACTAAATCATAACACTTGTGCATACACCGAGCAGGTTGTCATCCCATTTGAAGAGATCATGTTCAGGATTCCTTCCAGAGATCTTGAATTCTGGAAAAAAGCCACAGAAACAATGCACTCAAAGATTAAACAGGGTGATAAATGAAAACAGATGTTGAAATTGCGCAAACTTCCGCAGTCCCCAAACAACAACAGCAAGCAGCTGAGATGTGTTTACTGATATTTTCTTTCCAAAACTCCATGATTCAAGTGATGTTGTTTTGGGTCTCCCATAATCTCTAATTGTAGCAGCAGCCCCTGCTCAGGAATCTCTTGCCCACATGATGAATCAGTACCAATCGTTGCTCGATCCACTTATGGGGTGCAATTCTGCTTTTTGCTGATGTTCTCCTCCTCCACCACCACCACCACATGGTTTGCTTGGGAGTAGATGATGCCCACACTTGACTGGAGCTCTCTCTCTCTTGTATCTCTCTCTCTTGCTGCAACCTTGGAAAACATTGAAGAGTGTGTTCACCCAAATTGATGGACTTCAGCAAACAAGAATCTAACCAGGCCCAATTCCATCCAATTTCTCACTTGCAAGTCTGGAATATGCATGATTCAACAAGGTTCAACTGGAGATTCCACACAAGAAATTTAATCTTGGCTTCATTTCTGCTTAACCACATCAGCAATGTTCTTCACAGTTGCTTGGTTGCTTGATCCAACTAAGAAAAAGAAGAAGAGGGTAACCATTGAATTTGTTGTTATTTTGGATGCTAGATAGAGCTTGCTAACTTTTAACAATGAAATTTCTATCTATGATAACATGATTGCCTTGATCCATTACTAATTACTGCAGCTCCCATCACATTGTTCGTCTGCAGCATTGATGACACCCACAACTTGTTTGGGAACTTGTTGAAAACATTCAAGCAACTGGTCTCTATTCTTGAGTGTGTTAATACTCTGTTTATAGATCCCTGCACTTAGTTCAACACTAGTATTTGCTAATTAAATGACACAAGACATCATCAAATTCTTTGATGTTATTAGAGATACAAAGTTTAAACACACATCAACTTAGCAACCCGATAATGGGAGGGACCATGGCAGCAATCTACTAGAATTTCTGCACCAGATGATGATGTGCTCATATCCTCCCACAGTAAAATCTATTTGAATGACAAAAAGAAAATTGATCTCTTCTGCTGGAAGGAGGGGTTGAGCTAACGTACTGTTGTGTAGCAAAAAAATTATTTGTGGGTTGACTCTGCCGACACCTTGCCATCCCTTTATCTCCGAAAGACCAAAATTATCAATTGAACTTCCATCTATAAAAGCTTGATTGAATATGTTATGTTAGCTGCTGATATGATTTTCTCTTTGTATGTTTTTCTGTTCCAGTATACTTAAACTTCTTGGCAGCTGAACAAAATGGAAGAAAAAAACCCTGTTCAGTAAATCAAGTTTAGCAGCTAACAAATCCTTAATGTTCCATAGCAAACTGTTGTGACTCCCCTGCCAATGCACACCAGTCTTTTCTTACCATACATAAACTGTCTGGCCATAGTGTTGTTGTTGTACGTGTCAATCAGGCCTTGCCAACATTTAGGGGTTGAGGTCCAACTCATGGTGTATTGATGTTGCTACAGAATTGATTGGACCACCATCTGCATACTTCTCATGACAGGCTCTCCAAACTATGATCAGACTTACGACCTGTAACACATGGTGGGGTTCTAGATACCACCAGGTAAAGGAAGCAAATTGGCATCATGATGAGCCTCAAGAGATTTGAGAAGGGCATCTGATGTTGCAAAAATCCAAAGATCTAAACCTAAAAAACACACGAATGCCAACACACACCTTTTTCCTTCAGGAGGACTAGCCTTAACCCCTAAACATTGACAAGACCTGATTGGGCATCATAAGTATTGATGTGGTTGTTGATTGGTGCCAACTACAAACCCATTTGCAAAGCCAGTTGCTGCTGCTCCTTGAACCCAACAATGATCAACACCTTCAAACAATCTCGTGAAGTGTTTCTGTCCAGTTTACCAGTGCCAGAACTGCACAGAACAAAATCATATTTGCAGCAGATCAAATTCTGGTAATCCTATCCTTGATATTTACCATGTCAACAACAGAAGAGCACAGAAAATGTAATCGCATGAGCTTTAAGAATGGACTGAGGACTAGTAATACACAAGTAGCAAACAAGAAGTGAAAAATTTCCTCACTATTTGCCAAAAGCAACAGACTGACCCACAAGTGTGTGAGATACAAAGAATGGACACTGAACAGTGATCAAATAGACATGAGAGATTTCTTGCATATTTTGCATAAATAACAAGACCACACCAACAATAGCAATAACACCACCACCACCATCACCACAACAACAAAACAGCAAAAACCATGAAGACTATCACACAGCCTTGCACATACCTCTCTCCATTCACAATCACTCCATGTTTCAGCAGTTTGTCTATATAGCCTAGTACATACCTCAGGAAAAAAAAAATGGGCTTTTTAATATTTCAGCCATGGAATAAAATCAGGGACCATGTAATTGTTACAATAGAATTTTCCTCTCTTATCGTGACACCTTTATCATGCTTCTGCACGTCTGTCTGCACCACCAGAAAACCCACCACCAATATGCATCATCAGAATGATCTGATTCCTTTTTTGTGTGTTCCTCTCTCGACTTTGATGAATTAAAAGTGGTAGTGACCTTAGCGTGAGTATCAGGGTCGTCAGTAGTTTTTTTGGATCATATTCTGTTTAGGGTAACTGTGGACTTTTTCTACAGGAATCTCACTATATCCACTAGTACTTAGAAGCGGTGGTGATGCAAAAATCTGTCCTGGGGTGTTTAGGACAGCCGTCCTGTAGACTTTTTAGACCAGAATGTACGAACGTGATGGCATGCAGGCCACGACATTGACTCTGGACAAAAGAAGCCACTCAAAATCATAGGTACCTCAAAATTGCTGCTGGAATCTTCTTGCTAGTCCAAGTAATTTTGAATAGTACAGTGCTTTTACCATAATATATATCTCTGGAAAAAGACAAGCTTTCCATTTTTTACAAGATTGTTCTCTTGGTGGATATGGAAAGTCGTTGCAAGAGATTAAGGGACCCACCTGCCGTTTGTGCAAACACACGATTGTGGTCCTGCTCTTTTGACTTGGTCATCTGAGCCTTGAGGTCTGTGCAGAGAATTGAGGAAGAAGCAAGAAGAAAATTTTAAGGAAGCACAAACCTCTCTCTGAATTTGAAGCACCACCCCAAAGGTTGGTGATTACTGGAATCTTTCTTTCAGTCATTCTCCCTTTTTGGAAGCGTAGTAATAGTAACAAGTGGATTCCGCCGAAATCGAAGAAGGATGCAACGTTGTTGTATCATCAGTTGTATCACTAACAGCCTCTGTCCAGAAGAAAGACAAACATTATTTTGCCCGAATTTTCATCAATCCCCAAATCTGTGGACTTCTTCCACAATTGATAAGACTACAGTGCAATCTCTTGAGATTTGGACAAGGATCGGATGAGTCTACATACGTGGAGAAAGGAAATGGGGTTGAGCATGCATTCAGAGCTTACTATTTTGGATCACAACTGTAGGATTTTATGACGTCTGCTTCATGCTTCAGAAGAGAATCAAGCCAACGCGAATCAAGCGGACGAAGCATCAAGCAGACCTCATAACATGGGGAAAGCAATCTAGGGTTCAGGGTTTAAGAAGCTTTATATGATTTGAATTCTTTCTCCAGAATAAAAGTCATCCAGTTCCCAAACCTCAGACATCTGAGTAGGTCGCTGATGATGGGCCATAAACAAGTGCAACAGAGAAGAAGAGTAGGAAGCAATTCTGAATGTAGGAATGTTGAATTCTTGAGGACTTGAAGGCTCCGAGGTTTCACACAATCCATCGTTTCAAACGCCCTTGACAATGGTGAAAATAACTGGCTGAAGGTTCTTCTCCGAAATGCTCATGTTGTTTCCATGATCTAAGCTTTTAGAGACTTGTCACAGAGTTTCGGAGTTATGGAGGAGCTCCACCAAGGAACTTCTAAGAAGTGCATTGAGACAACAAAGAATCTACTACTCTTGGTTGTGGCTTTTCATCACTTTGATAATAAGTATTTCCATTAGCTTAAAAGGCTTTATGAGCATGCGGGGATTGGATAACATTTTCCCCAAACCAATGCTGCTACTCATCATCATGTTTTGCACTATAAGTTTGTAGCTTTCATCCCATGGAGATTGAGGTGGTTAACTTGAAGCTTTGTGTGTTCAGTTCTGTATTTGTGTTTTTTCACACACAACATGACAAGATCCAGACTTCCACCATGCCACGGATGAGGAGATGGTGACATTAGATGCTAATGTTACTTAGGAGTTGGTGTTTATCAAGGACAAGAAGGGTGCAAATGGGTGTATAAAGTCAAGCACAATACAGATGGATCTATGAGCAGGTACAGAACAAGGTTGGTTGCCAAAGGTTATGCCCAAACCTATGGCATATGTGCACTCAGAGGAGGCCCTTTGGATAATTATGCTCTCAACACTCCTTGGATCCAATCTTAGCACTTGGTGCTGTCTCAAGGTGAAGCACAACCTCCCAAGGGTTCGTACTTTTGAGGGCAGCATGAAGGACCTGGCCGAGATGACAAGTGGTACTGTTCTGGGCATATTGAGAAACAGATCTGATATTGAACAATAATTATTTTATCATTGATGAACAGTCCTGGTGAGTCATGAGTTTTCTTGCAATTGAGGTGTAAACAAAATAAAAGATGAACATTCAAATTTATCACTTTGTTTCCTCTTTATTAACTCATAACCTTTGATCTCATTAGTAGAATGTTGTAGGACTGAGTTAAGTAGATGTGCCTTGTGATAGTATGGAGATCATGATCACAACAATATTAGGACCATGATGTCACCAACAGCACCACTTTGGCTCAAGGGCCAATATCAGAATATGAATTAACAGGGTGTTCATGATGTTGGTGCCAATATGTATGTCTGTGTGTTGCAGAAGTGCACAAAGTTCACAATGGGAAGCAGGTGCATGCCCATATTACCCAAAAGTGGTTTGCAGCAAAATCTTCAGGTTGTTAATGCTCTATGTGTATGTCAACTGTTGGACTATGTTAGTTGCTAGTCAAGTCTTTGACAAACTTGTTTCCTGTTTTTCCTGGAATGCAGTGACTGCAGCATATTCTGGGCACAGTCACGGTGGGGAGGCATATAAAGTCTATCTATGCATGCAACAAGGTGTGAAGCCAAACACCATGACTGTGCCCAGCATATGGTTATATGAGCATCCCCACCAAGCTCACTTAGTTGATGAAGGCCATGAGTACTTCCTTTCTAGTGTGAAGACTACATCATTACACCTGCACAGCACTTGGATGAGCTCAGGAGTTCATCAATAAATATGCCAATTGAGGCAGATACATCTTGAACACAGTGCTTGGTGGTTGCAGAATCATGGCAACATTAGAGCTAGCAGAATGTGCTGTAGATTGCAGTCTCAAACTGGAACCACACAATGTTGCTGTGTATGTACTACTGTTGTATGACCTTAATATTAAGGCCCCATGTGTCAAAACAAAGTAGTAAATGTTTCTCAAAGTGCTAAAGACTGCATATGCATCAACACTACTGCTTTCTTGAATTAGCATAGTAGTTTGCTGTGAACTCATTGGAAGACATAAGCTTTGAATAATACTCTTTTTTGGCACAGGCTCATGAATTCTCTTCCCCTTTCTTCCTTGAAATGTTTACCAGGTGTGCAGTTTGGATGCATAGACAACCTGGAGATAATTCTCCCTATCTTCTGGAGATAGTGAAGACATAGATAGGTAACACCCATCTTTCAGCTTCAGACTAAACAGACCCCATGGATTGAAGTACAAATAGGTATATAGTTTTTGAGAGAACAGGCTATTAGGTTGGAGTCCTCTCTCTCTACCTGCTGCATTGGCAAAAGGACAGTTCTTGTAACCTTGTGTGTGAGTAGCACCCTTCCGAGATGAAAGGGGAGGAGTACTTGCATTGAGCCAGCATTGCAGCACTGACTCTTGTTCCAGAAACAGCCTCACTAGGAATTGCACTTAGGAGTTCCTGCATCTCTTCCTCAGAAAGCTTCACACTCAGAGCTCCAACATTTGCCTCCAAATTTGCCTTCTTTGTTGTCCCAAGAGTGGGTACTGTACCATTCCCACCTTTCTGAAGAACCTACGCCAATGCTAACTGGCTTAATAAGCATTTCTTCTCTGCAATTTTGCAGACTTGCTCCCGTAAGAGCTTGTTCTTCTCAAAATTCTCCTGTTGTGCCAGTGATATCAATGTCTAACAAAACCAACAGTATACCCTATTATAAACTTGATGCTCCATTTGAAGACCATTGCCCCTGTTTCTGCTCACAAGTGGGTAGACACTCGATTGGTGATCATTAGATCTAGCTTTAAGGCAAGGATGGAAAATTACTTGCAAGTTGGAACAGTGATAGGGTGCACAGAATGATCCCAGCAAATTTCAGATGGTGATGCCTCCAAGAGCCCAATGTACTTGATCTTCTCTTCCTCCACTAACTTCTTCATTCTCTCCTACCTGAAGACAAGCAACCTTAGAACCAGAATAGTTTTCTTTAGGCAAGAAATGCATTTCATCATTGTAATCTGCTGCTCAGAAAGTCAATTGTGATTTTCATCTTCTGACTAATTTTCCAGTAAAATGTAACGTGATGTTTTCTTTATTAGAATGTTTCCATTTCCAGGAACAAACTCTTGCATGAGATTGTAATAAGTCATCTTTCAGGAATGGTTATAGCACATTGGTTATGCTTGACTGAGAACAGGACATTTGAAGAAAACATGTCAATTCAGGACTCACAAGCAACAGCATCACAAGGACATGAAGGTGCATCTCTTACAGTGATTTCAATTGGAACTTTAATATCCACATGGTGCTGGTAATAAATATCAATTTCCTCAACACCGAGCCTTTTCAAGCTTGCCTCACAAGCTGCTTGAACATACTCCAGATCTCCTTAAACAATATGTTTCCCATCCTTGTGATTACTAAATGGCGTTGGTACAAATTTGCACCTTGTCCCAAATTCCTACATCTCCAAGAATGCAGCAATTTGTCTCAGCCCAGGTACTACTAGATCCAAAAGATAGGACACCCCACAGCATGGGGGGTAGTTGAGTTACAAGGATTTGGTGATCAACCTAATGTTGTTCTTTAACAACATATAATTTTCTTGTGCTTGCTTATGGTTAGTAAATGGTTGGTACATTTCATGTTATTCAGAAGGGCCTCCCCACATCTATAATTTGCCCTGAGTATCGTGCATACAAGCATGACATGGCAGATCTTGTTGACCAACAAGAACTAGAAGCCATTGAAGGCAGCATGGACTCTGTGCTGTTGTTTTGGCAATGACGTGCAAAAGTTGTCAGCTTTCAGCTTGACTTCACATACTTAAGCTTGTCAGTTGAATCAAGATCCATTGAATGCTTGTTAATCAATTCAGATGAAGGTGAGAAGGATGATGCCTGTAGCAAAATTGTCCTCTGGAAATTGTGCAGAAGATTTCAAGCCATAATGACTAGTCACAATTTCTTTGATATAGAATAATTGTTCTGAGCATCCATTTGGTGCAGCAATTTCTCATCCTGCTGCAAAGAATTGTCTACAAAAAGTTATTCATGTCTATGAACATAATCTGTTAATTTGGTGACAAAACTCTCATGATTAGTGACACCAAAATTAGGTTGCTTGGTGATGTCTATGGGAGGCCACACCATATCTCACTTGTTTGATGAACCATGTTCTGTAGCCATTAGGGCCATGTACAGATAGGCAAAATATGGATAGTCTTGCCAATGGCATAAGATGGACAGTTTGTTTTGTTTCAGATCCATCTGCCATTTTGAAGCTCAACTGTGGTATTTCAGGGGATTGTTTTAAGAGGGTTTACAAGTTCAAGATACTCACATTACCTTACACTCCAAAATGAAAATATTGAAATTACTCTTTGAAGCAAGCATGACTGTAACTTTCTCTGATTGAGTTTGGAAGTTAAACTTCAGAGAGATGTGTGATACAAGTTTATTTGTGATTGAGTTCCCCTACCCTGAGTATTTTGTGCAGGAGAGGTGCATTTGATAAATCCCAAGGGAGGCTTTTGATGAGTTCTACTCTACCAGCTGCCCCTCTTTGCATGTGAAAGTCCCTCTCTATTTCAGTTGATTTCTATCTGCTAGCTCCTTCATTCCAGAGGTCTCTGATTTTAGATAAGCCTTCATGAGTCTCAACCATCGGTTGCCATACATGAGTCTGGAACAAGGAAGAGAACAACTTCCCCCATGTTCCTGGTTCTCCATTTGGAGGCAGCCACATTTTGTTAACAGATTACTCAATAACTGTGAGGGCATTCAATTGGGGACAGAGAAGCCATGAAGGCTCATTAAAAATTTCTATCCTTCTCATGAACACTCATGCAGGCAACCACCTGGACTCTGATTTTCTGATAAGCCTTCATGAGTCTCAACCACTGCTTGCTAACTCATTTTTTAGTTCTTGGGCTTAGGCCTAAGTGTAAAGCCAATGGGTCTGAATTCCAGCTATCCACCAAAAGGAACGCTCTATTTTAAGTTGGGACCATTCTTGGGCCCTAATGTAAAGTTGGCCTAAAAGGTGGGCCAGAGATTTCTCGGGCGTGGGCCCTAGTGTAAAGTGAGCCTTAGCACAGCAAGCCTTGGAATGGCAAGTGACCTTTCAAACATGATGGAGCATTTTCTTCCAATCACCAAAGAGTTATAGTCAAAATTGCATGTTTGAAAATGTATCCTGTGATATTTCTGCATAATGGCAACTCCAGCAGTTTCATCAACTGTTCTGATGAGTTTGACTGCGTGGGTCCATAGAAATATATGAATATCCTTGGGATGAAATTGACATATAGTCTGGTATGAGGGAAATCCAACACTCAAAATAATGTAAGATGATTCTCATGTTACATGTACCCTGTGATATATTTCTGCATAATGACAAGTCCAGCAGTTTCATTGACTGTTCTGATGAATTTGACTGCATGGGTCTAGGCTATAGAAATATATGAATATCTTTGGATGAAATACACACATAGTCCGGTATGGGGAACATCCAACACTTAGAATAATGGAAGATGAATCTCATTGAGAGGTGCATCTGATGCAACTAAAACTCTGTAGCAAACTTGTTTTAATTCAATAATGTGTTTTAATTCGAAGGCCCAAACATAGCGTTTTCTGCAAATCTATGTGAGCTCAGAGAACAGGACTGGAAAGAAAAATAAGCATGGAATCCTTGTGCACTCCTACATGATTTGGAAAAGGTGAGAAATGAATAGATCAATCCAACAATTACAAAACTCCCAGAGAAATAGAGTTTAGAGATCCCCAGAATGAAATTTGTCTTCTTACTCTTGACAGACTAGTACTCCAAAAACAGTGATTCTCTTCAGGATCTGAGAGAATTTCAAGAGTGAACATCAGGAAAGTTAAGGACAGATTGTGAAGGAAAACAGATAGGGCAAAAGTGTCAATGACCATGAAGAATTAATCTGTTGTGACCAATGTGAGATTTCTTGTCATTCCAATTGACTGCTTGCATGAGAGCTGGACATCACAGGCTTAACCTACAGAATGCTTAGATTGTTTTGTAACGGAGATGCCAAAATTTTGACAACAGTACATGGTGGAAAGCATGCCAATCCAGTTGTTATAACGTTCTTCCCATACATGAACTTTTCAGGATGGAGAACTGGACAAAATTTTAGTAGAGGTGTTGATATATTTGAATGGACATGGGACCACTGTGATCACAATTACATGATGCAAAGCTATTGGAGAAATCATAGTTGAGGCATTTAAGACAAAAATCAGCGAGCTGCAACTTGTGCCAAATGAGTTACATTTAAGGATAGTAACCTAACCAAGCCTTTCCCTAACCACATGAAAGCAAGGGGCTTTTGCTCAACCAAATTAAATGCAGTACCTGCATCCACCGGCAACACAAATCCTCCTGAATGTACATGCTGTGAGAATTGTTCCCTTCCAAGCTTTCATGTAGCCTTTCATGCCACATGGATACAATTTAAATGCTGCTAAATTACTGCAAAGACAAAAGATGTCAACTCTAGATGAAGTACAGGTAAGGTTCTGCATGTCCACAAAAGAAACAAAAGTGAGCACATGAATGAACGACACTACTGGTTGTAATGGAGAGGGAAGGGAGAGCATTATTGATGCCACAAAAACATTGGCAGGGAATGACATTTTTCTGTCAAGAAGTGCACTATTCACCAATAGGATAGAGTGACAGGGTCAGCACCAAGACCATGGAGAACCTGGCCCCTTCCTTTGGTTTAGAAAACTATTTCCTTCCCACATCTTGAGATTAGGTATCTTCCCTCCGCTGAGGATTCACAGAAAAAGGAAAGGCCTAAGCTGTGCAATCCTGCCACTGTCCCTGCTGGCAGAACTCCTGAAAAGTCAGCATAGAGACTGGGACTTGTGAGAGATATAATACGGATTTGCTGATATTCACTCAGCTATAGAGCAACATTTCATATGAGGTTCCTCCACAGTACTACTAGGTTGTGCAGCCTCCTCCACAATGTGCTGCCTACACTGCCTATTAGCACTACCAATCTTTTGGAACTTACCTGCTTTTGTGCCTACAGATTTACAGCCATACATTGTTTAGAAGCCAACCACATGCTTGTGCAGAAGAAAATGAGCACACTATTATGCTTTCCACATGGAGAAGATTAGAGTTATTATTTGACAGATGGTGCTCGTACTGAAACAAAGCAGACCCAAAAGCAGTCATGTTTGAGCAGGTCAGAAGGGCTTGCCTCCCTGATAGAAAAATCCCCGATGACAAGTGCAATTGTGAATGATGACAATGTTGGCAAATGCAACCAGAACCTTGCAGCTAAATTCCAATTGCCTTTCACACAGAGAGGCAGTGCACAAGATCCTGCAGTACATCGATCCACTAGATCATCATTGAACACACAATTGTGAGCTATGATGACGGTGGAACCATATGGCAGCAGTACTGGTACCTTCGTTCAAAATTGAATTACTCAATGAAACTCCATACCTGGTGTTATGTGCTCAAGCCTTTGATTGTTGGCAAAACATTGTACAGTTTGATCTTCGTCACTTTGTAGAAAGAACCCTGACGCCATTGTGTTTTCTCCATTCTGTTCCCGACGTCAATTTTTGCTCTTCCTTATGTCGGTCTTGGTTAATTTCTTTGCTACATTTACTTCTGAGACCGTGAACAATGCCCTCCGCACTACCGACCCAGTCGTTTTGAGCCCTCTCGCCATGGATCCGGCCCACATCCCAATAAAAAACGGCTCTCCGACTCCGCCAAAAACAACCCGAGAGGTCGAAATGCTCACGAAATGCGACCCCGAGCCATTCACGTCGGAAACAGGAATGAGCTCGTCGAAGTCACACCGGTGCAGGGAAAATAAAACCATGCTTGGATAGAAGTCAGTCGTCACATCTGTTTTCTTATTCTTCAAATTAAACATCCGCGAATGCAAAAAAACCGACAAGAATTGCACGAATCTGGGTATCACAACGCGTGCAATCTTTTTCTCGAACAATGAATCTCTCGAGATCTGACATATCGCGCTCTGTCATTGACTCATTAATGTCCGCTATCCAAAGACTGCATCGGCATCCCATTACACATCACCTTCACAAAAATGTTTCCTGGATGGCACTCCAGATTTCTTACAATTCCCAAAGCTGTTGTGAGAAGGGAGTCAAGACATGTGTCTACTTTGCTGGAACAAATTCCGTTCTGGCGAAATGGACTATTTCTGGTGCTTGTGATCCACACGCACTAGTGCCTATGGTCTCCAGCACCGACTATGTATACTAGATCCTGTAAAATTAGAGTACTCCAGTACAATTGGAGGGAAGCCAATGAGCAGCAGCTTATCGAGAACAAGGATATTGACAGCTCTACAGAGTCACCAGACGAAGAATTTGGCAACTTGTTTGCCAGGAAGGCTTGTGCAATTGGAAAGACACGGTGTGCTGACAAACAATGCACTGTTTTCTTCCAACATTTTCATATCTGAACTCTGAGTCATTTAACCTACACGATTTTCTTCTTCACATGTTTTCGGCATGATGATTGTTCAGAGAATTCATTCCAGCTTCTGTCCTTTCCATACGAAAGTTCGACCTGACGCTAAACCGTGGGAGCTCATAGTTGATGCAGTAGTGGAGCACGCACCTGCTTGCTGCTAACAAGAAACCAATTGTGGGTGAGCCTTGAGAAGAGTCGCAGGTTGAAGATGTTTTGGGAAACAGGAACGGCTGACTCGCATGTGTGTGGTAGCGGAGGTCAAAACTTCAAAAGAAGCGGAGGCCATGTTCTGGCATAGCATACGCCGCAAGACATTTTCAAATGGTCAAGCATGTCCTATCCCTCCAATTGTTCTTCCTTGGATCATCCATGAACGCTTCCAAGTCTATGGGGAACACATATAAGATTACAATACACTAGTACAAGAGAATTCCTTCAAAGACATCTTGTTTGTGATTGATGCTCGTCCAGACGTTGCCTGATTCCCCTGAACTGCAAATTTCCCAGGTTCAATTACCTTTGGACACTCTTCTCTACCTGATTCTGGAAGTTGTATGATGATTATTATAGAATTATCCTGAAAGATTCCTTCATAACTTCAGATTTCCTACTGCTTTTGTGTGTTTCAGGCCTCCCGAGTAGAAAACGGTGGACCTTAGAAGTTCTGTGATGTTGTAGAATTGAAAGACGTAGCTTAGTGATAAGTGGCTAGCTAATCAACTTGTAGCAGATGATGATCTCACTGTCGGATGTCAAAACATGCAGATGATCAACACTGGGTGTTTTTTCTTTGCAGAACTAAGGAGACACCACCAACAAAATAGCTCACCACTACAAAAACCTGAGGTTTGGTACACAAACGTGAAATGAAATTATTGCAGGCCCCAGAGATTATTTTGGAACGTGTGAAATGCAGATAGTTACAACAACTGAGTCCACATTGTTACGAGTGAATTGTGGCAGTTCTGCTCTCTCTAGTTGAAATCACTGTACTATACCATATGTATGCTATAAATACTCCATGGTTGGTTGCATTCTGCAGTCTTCACCTGTGTTAAAAGTCATGATCCTGTTGTGGTCTATTTGTCTTCGTGTTCAAACTTCAGATACTCTAACATTACCTCAAGTTTCTGTTAGTTCTGCATTGTACCCTGTAGTCGCAGAGTCATTATGAAATTGGAAAGCTGAGCTGAGAAACTTCTTTTAATTCAATATATATACAAATCACAGTTCAGAATATGCTGATCATGCTTGTATTGATCATGAATCCAGAGTATCTGATATGTGATATGTGAGTTGACCGATGCAACTGAAACATATTAACTAACAATCTGAATACCCAAGGATTGTAAAGAGAACAAGTATGACTATCAATGAGCTTACACAAAGGTGACTTCACAGCAAACATTAATGTAGAATCTTAACTTGCCAATACAAAAACCTTCACCAAGTTTCATTGAGAACTATTGAAATCTTGACTCATCTCATTGAACAACTCAAGAATTTGAATTGGGAATTGCAATCTCATGGATAACTTGAAAGTGGAGATACATATGGTACATAGTATACACATTGAAAAGGGAAAATCGACTCCACATGGGAAAGAGGGAGATCTAGACACTACTACATATTGTGCCTTTTTGCGAAGGGCTAAACAAAAAACCGGAAGGGTTTGCGAAGCAAAAACAACCTGCCATATTTGCAATGCGACACGCATCGCACCTTGTGGTTCACCAACCATCGCTAATTTATAATGTACCTTAAATCATTGCAGCATTTTTGCGACATATACCACAAACAAAACTTTGCGACCCGCTCAATCTCTGTCCACCCTAGCGATATTCCACACTTCGCAACGTTTAATCATACTCACAACATCACACATTTTACAATACACAAAGTATCGCTAAACACTTTGAGAGTCACAAGAAATAGCAAGCTTGTGTTATTCGGTGCATCACATTTTGCGTTTGAATATGTATCGCAAACCTCATCACAAATTTTTACAAAACTTTCCGGTGGTGGATGTATCGCAAGTTGCGATGTGCGTTAGCTCACAAAGTAGTAAAAGGGTTACTGGAGAAGGAAGTTTCGCAAAAGGTTTCGCAATGTCATCTGATTTATCACGGCCTTTTTTAAGTCGCATAAAATCTCGGTGACATTGAGGTAGTACATGCGGTAGTGCAAAGGAGAGTAGTA
>Ga0116227_10009648_pt1 | contig 17382 bp, 13 predicted proteins | sample S1TSphgellanicum_FD_89693 | JGI IMG/M metagenome (GOLD analysis project Ga0116227, IMG submission 89693) | Host-associated microbial communities from peat moss isolated from Minnesota, USA - S1T2_Fb - Sphagnum magellanicum MG | ecosystem: Host-associated > Plants > Peat moss > Unclassified...
ATAGAGTCTAGTAGCTTAACGGATTTTGGCCCCCTAGGTAATAATAGGTCTATTTATTTTTATTTGTCATGTTGGGGTTTTTGTTGTGTTGCTTTTTTGCCCTGCTTTTTTTTTTTTTTTTTTCTTTCTCCCTTTCCGGTGTAAGAAAGGCACGACATGCCTTATGCTTTAGCAATAGCAATTCCGTAGTACTTACTTCTTGGCCAACCCAAACCCCATAACAAGCCAAAAACGGAAGTCGATGATGAGACGGGTAATAAACCATCAGAAGCCTGGGATTGTATGTCGGAAGTTCAAATCGAACAAAATTTATTTTCAGGCTTAATATGGCCACCACCGAAGAGGCCTCACTCAAAAGGAAAGGTGAAGGTACGAACGAACGAGTGGGTACTGACTGGTTCACCCTGCCTGGCTGGTTATCCGGCCAACAACACCATACGGATCCTACAGTTAAAAGAACTTTTCAGATTTATTTTCTCGACACATTTTCAGTCCACAGAATGTCCTTGAAAATTAGAAACGGAACCTTCCATTCGTGGAATCTTCGTAATTTGATTAGAAAAGGGCCTTCCTTCCGCCCACTTTTGTAAGGTTTCATGAAATTTGAAAACCTCTTTAGTTACGGTTTATGGGTAAGGAAGCTTGTTACGGCTCTCTCTTTCTCTCGTCCTTGAATTTTTGCTCGCAGCCTGGGAGTATCACCGGTGCGAGATTCTGCCTTACTAAAGGCAAGGCAGGGCAAGGCAAGGCAAGGGGGGAGGGGGTGGCTGGGCATGGGCTTGTCCGATGAGGCCATATCGGGCAAAATCTGCTGTATATGGGCCATTCTCTAGTACAAAACGGTTGTAAAATTGGATCTACCGAAACAATTAACACTCTATGTTGGATGTGATGAACACCAATAGAGTCTCGAATAGGGTGTGTGAGATATCATCCATCCGTCCATGGATCGGCTTTAACTGCTTGATGAGGAGGGGCGCGGGGGGGGGTCGGGGGTGGGGATATTCTGAATATGTACTTTATCCGGAGTATCTTTGCCAATTCAACATTAATTATATTATTTAAAAAAATGTTGAAATTTTCGAAAATTATTTCTTCCTAATCAAAAAATATTGTGAAGGATAATAGTGAATATTTAGGAATATTCTATTTATTGAAATGAAAATTTCAAAATTAATTAATTATTCGATGGACATGTGTTGAAATGGCCAAGGTACTACGGTTAGTTATCATAAGCTGCCAATCTGAATAATTTCACTCCTCATATGATAATATCACCCGGTAGATCATGAAAGATTAGTAATTTGAAATTCATAAAAAAATAATTAATATTAGAAAAATAATAATATTCATTTTTTCCAAGCGAAACTGACCTTAGTAATATTTAATTTATACAAAAGAATTAATACTTGTCCATGTGAAAATTGGCCCGAGGCCACCTTAAGCAGCATCCCTTCTTTTACCATCCAATGGCGATGAGGGGGGGGGGAGGTGCAAACATAGTTTTGATAATCACTCATTAATGCACTGGTCACAATAGCCGTGGCAGCTCCAGCTGTTCTTCCCCCAATAGCCAGGGCACCCTTCCACAACACCCATCCCTCTCCCAATAGCCTGGGCCACCCTTTCACAACTCCCATGGGCAGCTGCCATGGCTATTGTGGCCAGTGCATTAATGAATGCGTGATCACACCAAAACTAGGTTTCTTGTCAAATCAACACACGCAACCACAAGCTCAGAACTGATTGGCATTGAAGCCCCCGCCCCCCGCCCCCTTCACCCTTTTCTCTCTTGGCTTTTTAAATCAAAGCAAATTCATCAATCTTCCTGCACAATCAACTCGCCAACAAATCTTGTTGAGTACCCCTAGTACCATGACAAGTTCAACATTTCAGTTTCAATATTTTTAATAGGTACTTATTTTATTTTGAAGTTTCCTTGTTGAGAATAAAATATTCTAAACTATTCTATCCAATATTTCTCTATTTCCCTTCACTAAATTTTGTTCTTTGTAATTTAAAGGATTTTTTGGGTGAAAATTTCAATATTTCTGACATAGAGTAAAGTTATCTGTAAAGTCACCCTCTCTTTCACCCCCTATCCCCTCTTTTGGTGGTATCCCCAAACTAAGGAAATTTTATTAAATCTCAATACGAAATGCTAAAACTCAGCATTTAATGCACAAGGTTTGAGAGAACCTAATTATAATAGTTGTACAGGTAGAAGCAGTGAAAATACATGTAGCAGGAGTGGAGGCGCTCACGAAAAAGGAAAGAGGGGATGAAACTCAGTTTACCACCAGAGTTGGTGGAAAAACTAGTTTGGGTCCCAGTTATTTCGTTCCCAGTTACGCGTTTGATGCACTATTATGCCGAAACTGACTCTTTTCGCCCCCTAATCGCCTGACTTTACGGTTAACTTTAGTAGGTAAACTTTTCTTTTGTGAAGAGGAGTAAAGTCAGTTGAAAAAGCCACTTTAAGATGCCTAGGCATCAACCAAGTGCAAAAACACCTATCTCCAAAATTTAGTTATTTATTCTTTTGCAAGCACTTGAACTAATGCTCTACCTATATAGATAGGCCTAGTGCAACAACACTTATCTCTCATCATCCAATTATATATTTATTTTTCCCATATATAAAAATAAAATAAAATAAATATCTTTTGTAACCACTTGACTTAATGCTCTGTAATATGCCTATTCAGTGCAACAATAAGTAGCATCCACCATTTTCTATAAATATATATTTTTTCAAATTTGTATATATATATTTCTTTTGTCAGCATTTGACTTGATGGCCTATCATAGGCCTAGTGCAACCAACACCTATCTCAAGTTTTATTTTATTTTATTTTTCTTGTAAGGACATGACTTATTTGGGGTATAATTGCACTAGTTTGCAATACACATCTACCCCAATTTTTTTTAATCTTCCATAAAAGAATTGGCACAATTTTTTATTAGTGTATGTGAAGGGTGCCTAACTCTCAAAGATAAAATTTCCTTCCCTCCTCAAGAGGAGGACGACACCTCATTCGGAAGGTACCTACCTCCCTCTCCTCCTTCACGAACCGAACCAAATCAGAGCCGTCAAAATTGTACCAGATCTTTACGCTCGAATACTTTCCAGGGCCGAGAAGTTCTGGGAATTCGGGCCCTGTGCTCGACTCACACCTCACAGGGGGCCCTCATTCCCAGAACGTCCCGCCCTCTGGATCCTTACGTTATAAGGACTTAACTTATTGGTTTCTTAACTTATCCCACACTTTTGATTTTATTGGCCTTGCCAGCTACCAAGGCAAGGCAAGGCAAGGCAAGGCAAGGCAGGGATATTATTGTGTTTAGATTCATTATAGAGTATAGTAGCTTAAGGGGATTTTGGCCCCTAGGTAATAAATAATAATAATAATAGGTCTATTTATTTTTATATGAGGATTTTTGAAACATGATATATTTTGGCTTGTGTTGAAACTTGAGATTAGTTCTAATAGAGTTATAATAATAATATCTTGAAGGATTTTGGTTTCTTTTAGAGGATTTTTGCAAGATTATAATATTTTTTGCATGGTGAAATATTTGAGTTTCCATAATTCTTCTTTCTTTTGCCTTAAGATCCTAATTAATGTAACTGGCAAGGTCACAGTGTGACACGCCCTCTTGTATTATGTTGTATGCTTTTCCAACCCCACCTGGCTGAGTAGGCTACTGAGTGTGATTCTTTTTTTGTCCCCAGGAATTTTTGTTTATAGCCAAAGTGCCAATCATGTGTAGTAAGATGTTATATATTAAAAAAAGAAGTGGCACAAGGAAGATTTAGCCAAATCTGGCTATACACCAAATAAAAATAAAAATATAAAAATAATCCTTCTACAGAATGGAAACTAATAACATGAATATGGCGATTTTTTACTGTTTTTTTTGTTTTTTTCTCCCTCACTTCACTTCTGGCGACTGAAAACCTCCAAAATGATTTCTTTGCCGAATTTCGAATTTCACTTTTTGAAGAAGTTTCGCCAGTAAAAAAAGTTTCGCCAAACCCTAAAATGTCGTCTTTCTTCATCTGCTTCTTCTTCTTCTTTTCCTTCTTCTTCTGTCGTTGCACGTTTCCCGGTTTCCTCTCAAGCTCAAACATCTCCGAGCTTTGCTCGCTTTCTTCGGTATTGCTGTACGCCTGCTGCTGCTCTGTTTCTTTCTTTGCTTTTGTGTTTTTTTTTCTTCCCTTGACTGACTGCCTTTCCTTTTTGTGGTTTCTCTCCCTATCCGTCTCTGTCTCTCTCTGTTTTTTTTTGGGGCGGGGGGAGGGGAGTTCAGAAAATGGTTTGCTTTGTGTTATTATGATGATGTCTTCTTGTGGTCTTGTTGTATTTTTCGTTGTTGTAGGGATTGGAGCTGCTGCTGCTGCTGCAGCTGGGTGAAAGAACAGAGGTGATTTAATTTTTGGAGCATGATGCGTTTGTGTTTCGTAAGCTATGATGGATGGTATGGTTTGTTTGTTGGAAGTTGAAGCTCTGTTGTTTGATTGGCAAGCAAGGAGGGAAAGTGTAGTAGCAAGCGATCACTGTTCTATGGAGTGGAGGAGGTAGAGTAAGAGGAAGAGAAGAGGAGGATTGAGCTCAGGTGTGTGTGTGTGCGCGTGTGTGTTTGTGCGCGTGTGTGTTTGTGCGCGTGTGTGTTTGTGCGCGCGCGCGCGTGCGGGGATTTGTGTGTGTGTTTTGGGGATTGGCGGGAGGGAGATGGGCGAAGTGCGGAGTTGTGTACTACAACATGGGGTCGTGTATGTCGTCAACGCAGGCGGTAAGAGCAGGGAATGTGCGGGGCAAACAGATGAACAACGGATCAAGGAGACAGAGGAAGAAGGAACTGAGGAGACAAGCACTGGAAACTTTGAGTATGGAGGCCAAGAACGATGAGCTTCTGGCCACCATTTCTGGCAGGACATGTAGCAATGGTGCAAGTAACATCTCATGTATCTATACACAACAAGGTCGGAAAGGAACCAACCAGGATGCCATGATTGTATGGGAGGTAGGTTTTTCCCCTATAGTTTTCTTTGGGTATTTTGTGTAAGATCTGTTTTGGTTTTTTCTCATGGCAAAATTTCCTTTTGGCATGTATGTATCTGGAGGAGCTTTAGATGGCTTGCCACTTTCTTTCAACTGTCTAAGATTATTCTTTTTCTCCTCCTTTTGTGCAGGATTTTGCATCCATGGAAGATACAGTGTACTGTGGGGTATATGATGGACATGGTCCTTTTGGCCATCTTGTTGCTAGAAGGGTGAGGGATTCTTTACCTTCAAAACTGTTCCAGTACTGGCAAGAGGAACTGGCTGTGATTAAGGAGGACAGCAACAAGGAAGAGAGTGAATCAGATGATGACAACAATGCAGAGCTATGCGAGACCACACAGACAGACCATGGATCAAATGTGAGCAGTATATATGAGAGTGCGATCGGCGATGTTGATGAGTCTGACAGAGACACTGCACAATCAGAATTGAGTGAGGGTGGTGGTGTTGTTATATTGGAAAATCCTCCACCCAATCACAATTCTGAGCCTGTAAGCAAGCCCCCAATGTTTGCACCTTGGAAGCAGGCGCATCTCACAGCCTATCAAGTGATGGACAAAGAGTTGCAATCACATCCACTCATTGACTGCTTCTGCAGTGGTACCACCGCCGTAACAGTCTTGAAACAGGTCAGCAGAAAACTTTAACCCTGCTTTGTTTCACAGACAGCTGAAGCTTGAAGACAGGATTATATGTATAGGAGAAGGGTAGGGCCTCCATAGGCCCTTCCTTGATTTGAGGTGCCTAGGCCTGAGGGCGGTAGTGCAAGTGGCAGGCACCAAAAGACAAGGAAGGGTCAAGGGCACTGACCCTTCTCTGGGGTAAAAACTTGCCCTAATTTTCAGAGGATATGCAGTTCTGCTCTGGAAGATTTTTTCTGTTTCATAAGATCTTCCATAGCTGAGTTCTTGCGCCTCAAAATCCAGGTTGTCTAAATACACTACAAAAGTTAGGGCAGGTTTTTAGGCACAGATCAATGTCAACTGTATCTTTGTATTTGAGTTCGGAGGAATTATTCTGATTATGTGCAGATCAGTATGAACTTGGGTCTTTGCATTGATTTTGAGTTTTTCTTTGCTGAAGTCATAGATATGGAAGGCTTGTTTTGTGGTGGTGTTTGGGACGTTTGTTTTTGACGAGATGGGTTAATGAAGCATCTGTAAGCTTGTGTATTGTTTTCACTGTAGGGAAAACACCTTGTGATTGGGAATGTGGGAGACTCTCGGGCAATTATGGGAACCAGAGATGAAAATGGCATCTTGAAAGCCATCCAGTTGACAGTTGACTTGAAACCCAACTTGCCTCGTAAATGTCCTCTCCACTTTTTTCACCTCAGGAGCTGAAACTTCAATTGAAACTCTTTATGTTATGGCTTTTGCAGTTGTTCATTCAATGGTGAACCTGACATTGCCACCCTACCCCTGGGGGTAATTATCTATGTAATTTGCACTTGTATTGGAGCCTTGCTATATAAGATGGTACTTGTGACAAGTTTGAGCAAAGTAGGTGCTGCATGAAATGTACATCCCAGTTCTGGCCTTTGAAAGTCCATTTTGTAACAAACTGGGTCTTGGACTTACAGAAGAAGCGGATCGCATAAGGGAATACAAGGGTCGAGTATTTGCACTACATGATGAGCCAGAGGTTTCAAGGGTGTGGTTGCCATATGATGACTCACCAGGGCTAGCCATGGCCCGGGCTTTTGGTGACTTTTGCTTGAAAGATTACGGGGTCATTTCTGTCCCAGAAATGTCTTATCGACAGTTGACAGAGAGGGACTTGTTTATTGTTCTTGCATCAGATGGGGTATGCTCACTTTTTTTTGCAGTCCAACTGGTGCCATGTTGTGTTTGCTAGCTTGTTATCTGTATATTAGTAAATGTACTGTATGGCTGTCCCACTGGTATGTGTGGAAATGCTACATTTCCTCACTGTTCTCTTTGCAATGGCAAGATTAGCTCTCATTCAAAAGTTGCAGAGATTTCTTCTTTGCAGTTTTTGAGTAGGGAGCCTTACAGCACACCACACCAGGAATGTTTGTGGCATGTATGGTGTCCTTTGAATCCTGTTACACTATTACATGACATTACCATTTGACAATGCAGATATGGGATGTGCTGAGTAATGATGAAGTGGTGCATATAGTTGCTTCAGCACCCACTCGCTCAACAGCAGCCCGGGCTTTGGTTGAGTCAGCTGTACGTGTATGGAGACTCAAGTACCCTACATCAAAGGTCGATGACTGTGCAGTTGTTTGCCTTTACTTGGATGACCCAGATTCAGCTCATGAACATGCTACAGGAGAAGATATTTCTTCCGTGCTGTCTGGAGACAGTGATCCCTTCTGTGAAAGTCACAATCCTGTATCTGCAGAGTCAGTTGATCTCCCTGTGAAAGTTGTCAATCCTCAGACAGCCCATGTGGTGTCAGATGATGGAGAACTAGAAGTGGAAGAGACAGCTCTGCCTCCTGTAAGACTAGACCCACCAAATGGCACTGCAGAAGTGGGAGAGATATTAAATGAAGAGCCACCAAAGGAGATTGTCCACAGTGAATCACGACGCAAACGTAGTTTGGCAGATTGGTTGGGTGCAGATGAGGATGAAGAATGGTCGGCCCTGGAAGGGGTGACCCGAGTGAACTCTCTCCTCAATCTGCCAAGATTTTCAGCAAGAGACAAACGAGCTGCAGGTACTACAAAAGTGCCTACAAACATAAATGCCAAGTAGTGTGTTTATTTCTAGGGAGTCCCTGATGAAAGGTTTTATCATGGAATTCCTGCACTGCTTGGGAAGGAAAAAAATCTTTCGATTGTCACATTACAAGTACTCTATTGCATCCTCAGATCCCCTGAACTGAATGGAATGTCACAGCTGGCTCCTATTTAGTGCTGCTCATGGCACAGATTGGAGATTTTTTGTAAAACAACTTGTATCCCTACTGGTTCCTGGTTGTAGGTTGTATTTATCTGCAAAGAAAGGACTTTGTCTGGATGTTGTTGTGAATATTAAGGGACCCTGGAGATCAGTCAAAGCGGGTTAGGGAAAACTAGTCACAAGCTGATTTAATCATGTTCTTCTCATTGGTGTTTTATTATGGTGGACCAAGTGTGGTACCCACAGGTTGTTAGACTTTGAACATCGACATATTTTGTTTTGTAAAGAGCTAGATTGTGGTGAAGATGGAGCTGGATAGATGAGTAATCAAGCTACTGGTAATGTGACACAATCTTGACTACTAGTTGTCACCAGCGGCAGGGAGTGTCTTTTTTTCTAGAGATGTCCCTGTGGCGGGTAGATACTGAATGCTGGAAACACATTGCACTTGCCTCGTGATAATACCAAGTAGAGGGATGTTGGTAGCAAATATGTGTAAAGAAACCTTTGTGCAGGAGGTCTTGTCTATAACAGGAGCTACTAGAACAGCAGAAGTGCATCCATTCTTGAAGGATGAAATGCTGATTTACAGAAATGGTTGTGAGCTAGATTACATATAGATCAAAGTGCTCATCTCTGATTGAAGATATCTTGACAAAGACATTGATGGAGGCCAGAGTTTTGTTTCTCACATAGGGTTATCTCTTTGCTTTCTGAGCCTTCCTTTTAGTGTGTATCGATGGGACTCTCCAGATTTCAATCAGCAACAAATGAGGTTCAGCTGTGATGAAGATCATCCAAGATGAATTGCAAAGGAGCTCAACAAGTTCATGTCAATCTCAAGAAGGTACTTGAATTTGTGTGAATTTGTGTAAACTACCAAGTATTGAAATGAAGAACGTGACAATGTGTAACATGACAATGTAAGCTTGGAGCAAGAGAATCTGAAACCTTTGATGCATGACGAAATGTAAAATCTTTGTGCAGCAGGTTAGGATTTGTGCTGTATAAACTTGGACTGTGGATTTGTGCTTTATAAACTTGGACTGTGTATTTGTGCTTATTGAGGATGGGAGCTTCATAATGATCATCATGATCAGTAACCATGACTCTGAAGAGCAGCAAGCAGTGCATAGCACATAAGCTTATGCTCAAAGTTGCAAAATGCTTGAAGAAGTAATTGAGTTATACAGCTTGCTGTCTGTAGCACACCTAATGCAGCTGCAAAGCTTCAATTTTCAACAGATCCTGAGCAGATTTGGGTCTATTCACAGCTGATAATCCCAACATCATCAGTGATCTTTTTGCAGTATGCTGTTTTTGTTTTTTCCCTTGGTGATGCAGATTGGGGTTTGTGAAGTATATTGTGGTTGTAATTTAGATGCTTAAGTGCAAAAGGAATGGTACTTTGGCAGACCAAGAGCATGTCAGGATGCAAGGTAATCTTGTGCCCTTTGCCGGAAAATTTGTTGCTTCAAAACCTTAATTTTGCACAAGGTTTCAAGAGGTGGCTGTCTGATTGCACAAGATCAAACCTTGCATTTAGTGCAAACTGGTATTTTGGTGGGTATTGGAAATTGCACCAAACTCATCAACCAGTGTTGTGTGGGCATAAGAAGTGGCCGGTTCTGGGGACGGTTCTTTGATTTCATTACTTTGGTTGTATAAGTTCAAAAAGCTGATTCTGATGAAGTTATTGTGGTTCTTAAGTTTTCAATGAACCAGTCAAATAACCTTAAAACTATTGATTCTTTCTGTGCTTTGTCTAGAAATCGCCAATTCCTTGAGGAGTTTGGAAAAACCACAACTGGCAATTTTCTAAAATTCCTAAAATCTTCAAAAAACAGAATCAAATAACCACCCAGCACTAGTGTCAACTCTCTTAAGAGCGTCTCCACAGAGCACCTGAAATGGCTTTCTAATGGTAAACTAATGTACAAAAAGCAAAAACCTGAAAACGTGAACCTCACTTGCGCCTTCACTTGGAATTAAAAAGTTTTTGAACCCTAGTGGAAATTTGTGCTTTCATTGTCACTTTTGTGCATGATATTAGAGCTTCTCAAGCTTTGCATTTGACTATTTCTAATAGGTGGAAGAAGTGACGGTGTTACAAAGCTTCTTTGAAGCATATCTAGAAGCTCTTGAGCTTGGTGTGTTGTTTTCAACAAGCATTACAATTTTTGCAACAACAAATAGGAAGTTGAAAATGGGAAAGGACTTGGTTGTTGAAGAAGCTAGCCAACTTTGCAAGTAATGTCTCCACATTTTGTAAGACCATATGATTGGAAATGAACAAAAATCAACAACATTTTGGGATAGGGTGCAACAACACTATAACAAAAATCGATGTTCAACATGTGCAAAAAGGCCTATGAGCAACTTGGAAATAAAATGGGGGGTAATTAAACCCTAATTAGTCTCTAATTTTCAAGGGTTGCTATGGGTTTATCTTCACCTTGAACAAGCTTTAAACATCTATGGAAGACACATTACAAAAGTCATTGGAGGTTTATAAAAATAAACACCAAAGCAATAATCATTCACCTTCATACGCTACTAGCTATTTCTAAATGTGTCAAGATGGGTGGACATGAGAAAGGATGTGTGCAAGATGCCATGTAGATGAAATGAAAAAATGTAGAATAATTTGACATGAGTGAAGTAGAAATTCTTCCTAATTTGATGAATCAAAACTTTGACTCAGTCACATTGAAAAGGTCGTAAGTTCAAAGTTACAAAGGAGACTAAGAAGATGATCACGTTGAAAGATTGTGCCATGAGGTCTAAGGTGTGTATGATTGTAAATATATTGCAACAACTTTGAGAAAAGTTGCCATCCTTGAAGAGTAATCAACCATGCTTGATGACCAACTTGTTTAAAAGGAGGTGTGTGAATATTTCAACTTGCAAAAGGTGTGAAGAGTTGTAGAAACTCCAAACGTGCCTACAATTGAACAATGTAATAACTATTCCTTTCATTGCTCTTTTCACTCCTAGCACAACCATTCCCAAACTTGTAGACAACACACAAGTAAAAGAGATGATAAATAATATGCTTAGAGTTGAAATCATAGACATTGGAATGTAGAATGAGGTGTGCATTGAAACATTCAAATTGGTACAAAGTTCAAAAGTTTATTTCAAAGCAAGTTGTTGCCTCTCATTGCCCAAAGATCATTATGTTAAAATGTGATTTTCATGACTATAAAAATGCGATTGTAATCAATTCGGATTTGTTGTTTATGCTATTTTTGTAATTGCTTATGTCAAAATAAATGATGTTCTTCCCCAAATCTTGCAATAAATTGACAACCAAGGAAATCAATCAATGATATGCAAGTCGTTATTGTTTCCAAGAAAACCAAGATAAACATGCCATATCCATAAAAATTAATTAGCAATTGCTTATAGTATGATTGATTTTTGGTTATCTTTGTCAATGAACTACACTTACTAAATATAATCCAATGAAACAAACATTGTTGAGAAACCTTGGTCCACATTGATTTTGCATTATGTTTCGAAATTGACCTTGGATGGTTGCCACAAGTATTGTCCCTCAAAAATCTCTTCAAAACTCTTTTGGATTGCTTTGACAAAATGCTTCAAACATTTAGTGGTAATGCTTTTGACCCAATGACACTGTTTGTTAGTGGCATTTATTGCAATGCCATATGCCAACATTTTCAAGGTTGTAGTGCATTTTTGGATGGTAGAAAGGTTTAGGTGCACACACACATCCTTTGAGTTGCACAAAATAAGAATCACGAACATAAATAACATTCATGATTGTACAAAAAAAAGATTGCTTCATCCTGTATCTTTCGCAAAAAAAACTTAAGATCATAGATTGGTGATGAATAAAAATATTTTTTCAAGATTCACATGTGCCCTTCATTTCACTTTTGATCAAAATTACCTTGCCATCTTGTCAAAGAACCACCATGCCAACATCTAGGTGCAATCTCTACTTGTGCCAACAAATTTTGCATGAACAACTAATGTTGTAATCATTTACAAGTTCAGCTTGCATTTGTGCAAGTAGTCATTGGAGCCAAACCACCATTGTTATTAAATCTATGTGTTGCAACCAAACATTAGCAAAAAATCACTTAACACAAAACAAACAAACCTTATCAACATAAGGATACAAGAAATAATCACAAAAAGACATTTGAAGCAACTAGACACAACTAATGCGTGATTTTTTCTTGCATTAATTATTTAACATGGAGCTTCGTAGGTGATGGATGAGGTTGTGATCAATGTATGGCAATAACCAAATATTTAAGTCCCACTAAAAATGCCAACATTTGTAAAGTAGCAAGGTAATTAATCCTACAACATTAGAAATGTTCTAAATATCTATAGAAAACAAAGCTTAAAAGAAATTGTTTCAACTTTGAGAAATTTGCCATCATTAAAAAATGAAGTCTAACTTTTTCAAACTTGAAGCTAGTGGGTTGAAAAAAAAACTTCCAAACTATGCAAGGATTTGGAGATGAATTGAATAATTATGGGGAGAAAAGGGGATTTAAAAAAAATTGTAAATTCAATTAATTTTGTTAATTTTTGGGGGAAAAATTCACCAAATTTTCAATAAAAACTAATTGAAAAAATCTATGCCTATTGACCTATTTATCTTACATAATATGAATATCAAATTAATCAAAACATGTTTCTTCTACCCATAGTTATCTGTGTGACATGAGAGCTGAAGCAGATTTCATTTTTTCCTTTGTTCCCTTCAAGTTTTCAATGGGTTCCCAATGTGTTCCTCAAGGGTGTTCCCAATAGCACCTTGTTTTAGTGCCATATGTTTTGCCCAAAGTCCTCCCCTTCTCACCTATATGGATGGGCCAAAGAGGGAGGCACTCCATATTTCCATAGAATCTTCTATTTTGGGAAGCCTCCATAGTTTCAACGTTTTTTTTTTGTGATGGGCCAATCAAAGTGGCTCATTGCCAAAAAAAAAAAGTTGGACTTGTGAGGCACCCCCAACTAATTAATATGAAAAAGAATAAGTGCCCCAGAAATAAGTACCCCCAGTTTATAATGGGGGTATTAGCCAAGGCCTCAATGGGAAGGCCCAAGCATGCACTTAAGGTGCCTTTGCTTTTTTTCCTTTTAAGTTTTTTTGGGGGGGGAGGGGGGAAGGGGGGAAAGGGTTTTTTTTTTTCAAATTTCCCTGGTTCCCAATGTGTTGCCACTATGTTCAGTTCAAGTTCCCAATGTGTTCCCCAACATGTTCTCCATAGCACCTCACTTTTCTCCCATATGCACCCTCCTTTCACCTATATATGTAGCTGGGCCAAAGGGGAGGAACTCTATACTTCAAAATAGAACCTTCTATTGTGGGGAGCCTGCATGGTTTCATTTTTTTGAGTGATGGGCCAATCAAATTGGCTCGTTGCAAAAAGAAAAAAATTTGATCTTGGGCCAAAATAATAATAATAATAATAATAATAATAATAGGTCTATTTATTTTTATATGAGGATTTTTGAAACATGATATATTTTGGCTTGTGTTGAAACTTGAGATTAGTTATAATAGAGTTATACTAATAATATCTTGAAAGATTTTGGTTTCATTTGGAGGATTTTATTTTTTTGGGAAGATTATATTTTGGCAAGGTGAAATATTTGAGTTTCCATAAATTCTTCTTCTTTTGCCTTAATATACTTTATTAATGTAAATGGCAAGGCCACACTCTGACACACACCCCCTTGTTCTAAAATCCTGACCTCTGTTGCCAGAGGATTGCCAAAATATTGTTTTTTGGAAAAAGAAAAGGAGGTTTAGGCTATACTGATCTTTGTTGGTATTGTAGTTCACCAAAACTCTGCAGATGGACACCAGGGGTGAGTGGAGTGAGTAGGGTAATCATACCTTTTTTCCTTGCATTATGGATGGCATGTAAGTAGCTAGCACACCTTTTTAGGGTTTGCATTTCAGATAGAGAGATTTAAATGCAACTCAATCAACGAATTCAGTTTGCTCAACAAACAAACAAGTGCAACATTTGAAGTGAAAGGTAAGTGATTGCACAAGTTGAGCAATTCCTGAAAACCATTCCCAATAGGCTAGTCACTCCGACCCGGTGTGTAAGTAAGTAAGTATTTAGGGTTTAGGGTTTAGGGTTTATCTGCATTCTTTTAGACTATTGTTGTATGCTTCTTGCCATGCATCTCCACCATCTATTGTTGTTATTAATCAACGGACACGATTAGGACCAGAGCAAGTCCAGCCATCCATTGGAAAAGCTCGCTATGACTTGATCATGGTTGATGAGCCCCAACTGAGTTGACATCAGGTTTTACCATGGTAACCTAGATATTTATGTAATGGGTAAGTCCTGTGGGTAGATAGACCGTAGGTAAGATAAGACTGTGGATAGGTCGGTGGTTTAGTATATAGGCAAGGGCTAATTTGTGGCTTGTTCATACCCAGGGTGATACAACCAAATCTAAACTAATCACTGTGGTTAAAGCTACAGAACTGGAACCCAATGAAAAAGTGTTTCTTGTCCACCGACCATCCATTCATCCATCCATCCTTCTATCATTCTGGTTGTTGGTTCACTCTGATTTTAAAATCCAAGTCTTGCTCATCCACTTGCTCCATTTTTGTGAATCCAAGAAATGAGACCTAATTTTATTTAATTTAATTTTAGTGAATTTTCAAGGTGTCCATTGTTTGGTCTACAAACTCCTTGACAAGAAAAGTTTTATTTTTTAAAATAAAATATTTATATTTTGCAAGTTCAAATAATGAACTCTTTGAAAAAAAAAATCATGTTTGCAAGTTCAAACTTGAATTTATTTTTCAAAAAATTTGCAAGACTAAAAAAAATGGACTCCTTGAGAAGAAAAAAACAAAAAATTCATTTTTTGAACATCCAAAAATGGAGCAAGATGACGAGCAAGAAGATGATGAGCTAAGGTAATGAGGAGGAAAATTCACTAGAAATAGATTGCCATCACCACAACCATCCCTATAACAAAAAGCAAAAAAATAAATAGCCAATGAACAAGGCAACAAGAAAAAAATTTCACAACCTTACAACTCAATGTTTGCTTAAAGTTAATGCAAGAAGCTCAAAAAATTACACAAGCGTCTAAAAAGGGGAAAAAAAAAAACAAAAACTTTGAAAGCTTGAGCAATGTGCTTGAACAAAAATGAGAAAGAAATGTAATTGAAAAATTAAAAAGCAAAATCAAAGAAATCAATGGTAGCAAGTAAACTAACAAACAAGCAATCAGAGAAAGCCATAGAAAAAATTCGCCAACCATTAATCCAGTATGTTAATCTAGATTTAGACTAAACCTGGTGAATTTCATTTGTAATGTGAGAGATTCACATTTCCTGCAGCAACCCAACTAGTTTCTCCTTATAAAGTTAAACTGCAGATTGCCAAATGATGAAAAAGAGCAACAAACAAAAAATGGGGAAGAAGATCATGAGATCATATGAGCTGATCATCATTGTGCCATGAGTATATTCAATGCATCAAGGTTGCGATTTATTGTACAAAATCTATTAAAACCAAAAGACATTTTATACATCACTCCAATAATAAAAACACAGAGTTGTAATCTGACACTGATCATGATCATCTTAGCAGAATTGTGAACCTGCATTTTATGAATTCAATAGATCCACTAGTGATCTTATAAGTTCCTGCAACACTTAATATTAGAGCAGCTAGCTGCTGGTCACAAAAGAAACCACCACCAAATGTTGGCAAGATTTTTGTAAACCTCCTGCATATGTAATATATTGCGGTTTACAAGTACGATTTTTAAAAATAAAAATAAAATTCTCAGTTGTGGAGAGGGTCAGGTCCAGTGGGAATCAAACGATAATTGGACCCAAACACGGACCCAAATCCTTTCTTGTCGCCGGCTGCGCCACTGTGATCCTCAAGTCGCCGGCGGCCTGGAAGCTGCTGCTCTTGCTGCAGCCTGCTTCTTCCGATTCTTGTTCTTCTTCTTATGCTCTGCACCAGCTTCAATGGCCGCCGACGACTTGTTCTAGATCGACCAAAAACATGCTGCAGGAGCCGCCGTTGACCATCCCGGCCATGAGCTGCAGCTCTAGTGCCCATCATAATCTCCAGTTCTGCTGCTGCAACGCGCTCGCGTGTTGTCGTAGTACTAGTACTGTTACGAGTACTAGTGTTGGGAGCTGCTGCAGCTTCTTCCAGCGTGATAGCTTGGTGCTCAAGCGTCGTGGCCACAACACTGGTGATCGTGTGTATACTTATAATAAGAAACAGTGTCAAAAATAGAACTGCAGATGTCATCATGTCGAGGAGGATCGAGCCGCTATATATATCTTGCAATGCAACTGGAGTCGCTGGGGCGCTGCTCCATCTTCATGCCGCCTCGACAACGACTAGTACTACACTACTACACCTGATCTGCACAAAACACCCAAGTGCTTGGATATATTCTCGACTAGTTCCACGGTCCACCAAAGGGCTCCTAGGTGAACACATAATTATGAGCCACACTTTCAAAACCCGCATAAGATCATCATCGGCAGCAGCAGCAAGTTCGCATTGGCATCCTCTTGCAGCTGCAGGTCATAAGCTCATCCTACGTTAATATATAGTCTCTTCTTGCTAATTCTACAATTACTCCCAGTACTGCAGCAGCTTGATCTATCTTATAACCATACCAATATATATAGAGACTCGATGATGATCACCCTGCTGGCTGCAACAAAACCAGAGTGTTTCAAGAAGAGGCTGGAGCCAAACAACTAGTCCAAGAGACAAACGGTGTACAAACTGATCATCAAAACCAGCACCAGAGCTCCTCCATCTTCAAGAGACAAGAAACGTCCATAATAGACAAAAACCCAGCTTGTTTCAAACCAGGCTCATTAGTTCCTCCTCACCAGTACCAATCTTATTGGAGTCCGTCCCTTAGGAAATAAGGTCAAAATTACACACCTTAATAATAACAGGGGACCAAACTAGTTTTTCCACCAATTTCAACAAAATTTGAACCCAAGATTCCCTTAGGAGATAGGCCAAAATTATACACCTTAACAATAACAGGGGACTAAACTAGTTTTTCCACCAATTTCAACACAATTCAAACCCAGGATTCCCTTAGGAAACAGGCCAAAATTATACACCTTAATAATAACAGGGGACCAAACTAGATTTTCCGCCAATTTCAACAAAATTTGAACCCAAGATTCCCTTAGGAAACAGGCCAAAATAATACACCTTAATAATAACAGGGGACCAAACTAGTTTTTCCACCAATTTTAACACAATTAGAACCCAGGATTCCCTTATGAAACAGGCCAAAATTATACACCTTAATAATAACAGGGGACCAAACTAGTTTTTCCACCAATTTCAACAAAATTTGAACCCAAGATTCCCTTAGGAAACAGGCCAAAATTATACACCTTAATA
>Ga0116227_10009650_pt1 | contig 17381 bp, 10 predicted proteins | sample S1TSphgellanicum_FD_89693 | JGI IMG/M metagenome (GOLD analysis project Ga0116227, IMG submission 89693) | Host-associated microbial communities from peat moss isolated from Minnesota, USA - S1T2_Fb - Sphagnum magellanicum MG | ecosystem: Host-associated > Plants > Peat moss > Unclassified...
AAAAAAAGATTCTGGGCTGTCCAAGGCCTAAATATTTTTTTTCTGGTCTACCAAATCTTTTGCCTCAAAAAATCAGACTGCCCCTGATTTCTTTTTTCTCTAGAGTCAATTACATTTGAGGAAGTTACATCTGGGGAAACTCCACAGGGAACGGGCAATGATTGGAAAAAATAAATCAAACTGCCCCTGATTTCTTTTTTCTCTGGAGTCAGTTACATCTGGGGAAGTTACATCCGGGGAAACTTCACAGAGAATGGGCAGTGATTGGAAGAATTTTCCAAGCACTGCCCACATAGACAGACACCACTGTTGCTTTAATATATAAGATTACACCAAAATTGTCCTCCAAAGGTTCAAGAAATAGTTTAAAAAACAATTTTTATAACTTACCAAACCACCAAATGGTAATCATCCAACAAAATGGTTCATATCTTCATTTATTCTTAATATATAAACCCAATATGGTATAAGGAGTACATCTAAAATGATATTAAACCAATTTAAAAAATAAATCCATATGTCTTAGGTCATTCTTTAGCCATAGTTTTTGAAAAGGTAGCATGTAATTCAAAACATGTAAATCATTGAAATTATCCTATGTATTTAAAAACCCATTTTTTCCTTTTTAAAAATGTTTAATGAAATTTTGATGTTGATAGTTGGCATTCATGAGTTGACATTCATTCATGACAAATCACTATTACAAAATGTGGATGCAATTCACTAGTCCTTATTCATTAAACAAGTGGATTTATTGCATCTTCACTAAATTTTGTTCACTAGGATAAATAAATTCACTTAAAATTTAATGAAATCACTTAGCGTATAGGGACACCTTTTGTTATAATAAATATTCTCTTAAAATATTTATCCTCAATTTTAATTATTTAAAAATGAATTTGCAAACCATGTATTATAATATTTTATTTTTGGGATTAAATTATTTACAAGTAGCCTTGTCACAATAATCAAAATAAATAATTTGCACAATCAAAAAATTAGAAAAGCTAGTTTAATCCCCCTCACCCCAAAATCCTAATGGATTGAAAAGATTACATTATGTTTTTAATCAAAGAAAAAAAATCAGTGAATTCATAAAATCAACAAGAATAAATTTGAAAACTGACGGATATTGCAATTTTTTTTATAAAACTAGAAAATCCCGATTTTCCTAATTATTTTAGTCGAAGCTGCGTAGTTATTTACATGAGTACGGTACGTACAAATACGGTTTCTCGCATACGTACGCCAAACAGGAGGCCTCTTCATCATCCAGTAACTGTTCCCCGGAGACCGGACATCCCTGGAGTCGCTGTTGAGGCCTGTTCGGCAGCCAGTACCACCGTTGACCGAAGACCGGTCGACCCGGTTGCGACTCGGGGCGCCCACCCCGTAGCCAGTAACTGGAGAGCGGACGATCCGGTTGCTGCAGTGTTGCGTTCTGCAGCTCTTTTGTGGGGGGCACGACCTCCTTACGCATCCTTTTTGGCATTTTGATAAAAATTTCTTGCATCCAGTTGCGAGGATTAGAGCATTTTCGAGCTATAGCTGGAAGGGGGAAAAATTCTCTGCGATTGGAGCTAAATTGGGTGTTTTTTTTTGGGGTGGTGAATTTGAGAGCTTCCGTGGGAAGAAATTTCCTTTCGGACGAGAGACTCTCCTTCCTCCGGTAGACAAGCTAGTGTTTCTTTTTCCCTTCTTCTTCTTCTACATCAAGACTTGCTTCGATTCTCCATTCGATTTTTTTTTTCCCTCCAGCCAGAAATGGGAGGTCATTGTGTGGTGATTTTGAAGCTTACAGATGAGATTGGAAGACAGGGAACAGACTTTAGGGTTTGATGTTGCAAGGAGGAGAGAATTCCGGTGTGGTTTTTTGTTTTGTCTTGTTTTGCAGGATAGAGGACGTGTTTATAATAAAATTTATCCAGTCGAAGAGTGAACTGCAAAGATGCAGATGTTCAATAAGCTGAGGCAGCTCGACGCGTACCCTAAGGTCAATGAGGATTTCTACAGTCGTACGCTTTCCGGCGGCGTTATCACTATCGTTTCCTCGATTTTCATGGCTATTCTTTTCATCACGGAATTAAGTGAGGCTTCCTCAACACCCCCTTATTCGCTCCTTTCAAATCGTTTCTTGCTCTTGCTCTTTTCTCTGTCATTTTCACAGAAGTTAGATTCATTGACAGAATGACAGAATTTCTTCGTAATTTTGGCGGGTTCTCTAGGCTTGTTTCTCTCCTCACGAACGACAAATCAGCTTGTAGTAGACACTGCCCGAGGAGAGACTCTTACAATCAATGTAAGTGTTTCTTCCAAGCAATTTAATTTTTTGCCTCCAATTTCAGATCTGTTTCCAGAATGCTAAAAGGAATCTAACTTCTGTTTCAAAACTCTGGTGAGGTTTTTGTGCTGTGGAACTGACATCAATATGCGGCCAAAGCCAGTTCACAGTTCTAAACTTTTTAGGGTTTTGTAATTTAGGGTTTTACTTGTGATTAGTGATACTATTCTTGGATCCAATCAGCACACTGGATTAATTTTCTGATCAATTGAAAGTTTGATTATTCTTTGTGAATTGTCCTTTGTGAAGCTGGATATTACATTTCCATCTTTAGCATGCTCTGTTGTCAGTTTAGATGCGGTGGACATCAGCGGGGAGCAGCATCGCGATGTTGTAAGTTTTCTCACCCTTCCCTTAGAGTAAGGATAATAGAATGATGCTCTTTGCTCTTGGAGACTGAGCATTGTATTTTGGTTGTCCATATGTTCCTGGTGACTGTATGCCATAGGTTTGAGAGGGAGCTATCTGCAATCCACTATCAAAATTAGTGGTCATGTGTGACCATGACACTTATAGATGCAACTGAATGCCTAGTGGTAGTTGTGTGCAATCTGTTATTGGTGGTAATGTGTGACCATAACACTCATACATGTGATTGAAGCATTTGTGTATGCAATCAAAATAGAGAATGTATCTGAGTGTTTTTTTGTGAAACAGAGGCACAACATTTTCAAGAAGAGACTGGATCCATCTGGCAAGGTGATTGAAGCCCCAAAAGCAGATACTATCAACAGCCCTAAGGTATTTTTTGTCCATCTCTATTGCAACTCTTGGTTTTGCAGAATTTGGGAGGATTTAGTAGCTGCACGCTGTAGGTATTTTTTATAGGGGTAGAAATATGAGTCTGGAATCTGTGCAGATCCTTTCTTCTTGGGCTGAAAGTGTTTCCTCGTCTGAAGTCTTTGTGTGTGTGTTGTGCTGATCATATAGATTGGGAAGCCATTGCAAAGGCATGGGGGCAGACTTGCAGAGAATGAGACATACTGCGGTTCTTGCTTTGGTGCAGAAATGGTAAAATTCTTTGGCAACCATTTTTTTGAATTGCCTGTCTTGTCACCATTTGTCTTAGTTTTCTTATAGCCATTGCAACCATGGCACATGGGTTTATGCCAAAACCAAGATAGGTAATTTCCAATATTGGGTGGTTATCCATTTTCTTCCTATGTTCAAAGATGCTATTTTCAGGCAGTTTTTTCATGACTAGCATGTCCAGGTGGAAGTTTGGTGATGACTAAGGCCTCCTGAACTGCTGCATTGTCTTTTGGACTGACCATGGGAGAGAAATGCATAGGCTGATCCCTGTATGACTAAGGGATTGATGTCTTGTAATTTATATTCTAAAGTGAATACTGAAGTTAAGTTTCTGAGAGACTCAGGGGCTCAGGAGTTCATATTTCTATGGGGATGGTGGGTTGCAGTCAGATAACCAGTGTTGCAACTCATGTGAAGAAGTGCGAGAGGCATATCGATTAAAGGGTTGGGCTGTGACAGATCCCGAGATCATTGATCAGGTATTATACTCATCTGCTTCGGGTAATTGAAGCTTTCTCCTCAATATTTGCACATCTCCTTGTTGGAGACAAGTTAGAATTTTGTTACTTCATGTCTTTATCTGTGGATTGCTCATGCTGATGGTTTAAGTGGCTGTGGGCACAGTGCAAAAGGGAGGGATTTTTGCAGAAAATTAAAGAGGAGGACGGGGAGGGATGTAATGTGTATGGACATTTGGAGGTCAACAAAGTGGCAGGAAATTTTCACTTTGCACCTGGCAATTCCTTTCAGCAATTGAACATGTTTTTCTTTGACTTCTTGGAGTTCCAGGTGGACAGTTTCAATGTACTCCCTGACCCTTTTTCTGTTTGTGTGTTGGGACAATTTGAAGAACCAAACAGATATGACGAATTGAAGGAGCTGGTAGTAGCTAACCATGGAAGACTGCTAGTATGAATAGAGCATTTGATAGCAATTCTAATTAACTACATATTTGGTTGCATACAGTAGTGTGTTGTAGAATGGTCTCTCTGTTGCAAAAACTGTGTCATGTTCTGAACTCAGCACGGAGTCTTTTTTATCATGAGATGCCATTCCTAAAGTACAACATGTGGTTTTGAATACATATATTGTTTTTGACAGGTCAGCCACAAAATTAATGAGCTTAGTTTTGGTGCGCACTTTCCTGGAGTAATGAATCCACTAGATGGGTATGTTGTGCTGTTTCTCACCTCGCTTTTTTGATATTTAAATTTTGGTCTTATTGAGGGCTCCCTACCAATAAGTGGATCCCAGCAGATATTCTTTCAAGGCATCAGTGTTCTATCTTAAGGCTTGAAGCCTGGACCTTAAGCAGACACGCTGTCAGACAGCAATGCCCTCCTAAATTCTGTTTCTGGCTTGGCCAGGAGATGGCAAGTGAAAGATGAGCATGAGGTAGATACAGGACAGAGGCAAGGATACTTGGGAAAAAACAGATATACTAATAAAGTGCAACACTATTTGCAAGAGAGGTTCATTGTGAAATCACCCATCAGTTGATGTATGAACTCATGTGGATGGAGGAACAGGGTGGTGAATATTCAGGAATCAGCTCATGGCATGTATCAGTATTTTATCAAGGTGCATTTCTATTTGCTTGCACATTCCTTTGAAGACCATGTGTATTGCAATTCAGATTTTCAACTGGCTTGTTCTGATGTTGGGAGTAGACTTGATGAGCAGATATAAGGGAAATAGTTAGGATGGTGTTTTCAAAGAGAAGGAGGTGGAGCTATTTATTCTTTTAACCTTGGCACATTGTATAGCTCTGAGTACTCTGTTGAATCACTTTAATCTATTGAAATGTTGAGGGATAATAGGACTCCTGGAAATGGGGGCTATCTTTTCAGGTGTAAACAGGGATGATTGTTGTTGTTTTTCTGAGGCAGGTGGTGCCAACGCTGTACACTGATATCCGAGGTCACAAAATTGCCACCAATCAGGTTTGATCTAATACTTCTGGCTATATTTCAGAACAAGACAAGGTCTTACAATCACTTGGTAATGAGGAAGACCAATAAATATATGTTCATGGAGAGAGATCTCCAAGTCCTGTTACTTAGCTAATAAGAAGGTTAAATGCATCCTAATTCTTGCTTGGCTTGCAGTTCTCGGTGACAGAGCATTTTGTTAGAGGAGGATCTGGATCCCGGTATATACCTGGGGTCTTCTTTATCTATGATTTGTCGCCCATCAAGGTACAATGATGAGGCAATCATCCCCTTCTCATATGGCATTAAAATCATGGTCACTTGCTCTGATATAGATCTTGTGGTTTTCTGCTAGAGGGGAGTTTTTCTGCCATTGCCATTATCACACACTAAAAATGAAATCTTTTGGAGACCTGTGTTTTTAGTATCCCTATATGGTGCATTCTGTATCTCAAGCAAGCAAGAACATCAATTCAGTTGTAAGGCCTCCAGATTATTGTCTGGTTTCAGAACTGGACCTTCTATCAGGGGCAAAAGTAGGCTTGTTTTAATGTGTAGAGTTGGTGAATCTGAAGGTCAACGTGTTGTTTGATAGAAGAATAAGGGCGTCTCAATGATGGGCTGCAGAGCAGTTACTACCTTTTTGTGCAGAACTCTGGTGGTTGTGTGTCACAATTGAGTAGCTATTGTGCAATTAACTTTGCAGGGTGTTCTCAATTGATAGGGTGTTATAATTTAGTTCTATTTCAAGTTAAGGTAACAGGCATTAGGCATCATATTTCTGTAGACAATCACATTTGTTCCTCAATTTAGCACCAATTGCAAAATGCCTGTTTTAAATCTTTATTCAGCCCTGAAGTCATGTAACACTGTCAGTGAACATTTATGTTGAGGTATTGTCAGTTTCCAAGCATTTTTCTCCACTAGATCCTGGAGCAGTTTTTTGTCAGTACTAAATGTGCCTGTTAAAAAAACTATGTTACAAGTTTCAGGAGTCAAATGGGATCTTGACCATTTAGTTCTGCTCAAATGAAAGTACAATGAGGTAATCTATGTGGCTTGACACCCAGCAAAAAAATGACATTACTAACTCATTGTTGTTGGTAATGATTTTGGCAGGTGAAATTTGTGGAGGAAAGGGTGTCATTTTTGCATTTTCTCACAAATGTGTGTGCCATTGTGGGAGGTATTAATTCTTTCCTTTGGATTAGTTAATGTTTTGTAAAGATTAAGGTGTATTGCCTACTGACAGAATCATAACGTACTTGCTGTGGTGGGCTTCTTCAGTCTCTATCTGGGAGCTTTTCTTTCCTTCCAGCAAAAGTTTTTTGACCTGATTCTGCTTTCCTTAATTTTGAGTATGGGAGAATTCTCATCATGAGAGTTATTTATTGATTCAGGGATGTGAGAATTTTCCTGATTTTGGGGGACTTTCAGCATGTTTCATGTGCTGGATTTGACAATCATTAAATTTCAGTTTAGATAACCACATGACTTTTTTTTGTGTGGTGCAGGAGTATTCACAGTTTCAGGCATCATTGACTCTTTTATATACCATGGTCATCGAGCAATCAAGAAAAAAGTGGAGTTAGGAAAGTTGAGTTGAAATAAAAGACCCAGGTCCTGAGGCCATTTCAATGCTTTAACCAGCAAACTCTTTTTGTGCTCATCCTTGTGAAAAGTCCAGGGATTCGACATTTGCACCCTCCTTTTCCCAGTTTTTTTCAGAACCATGTTTAGTCAAGTGCATGGAATCTTCTACCTGTAGTATTAACTCTCAATTGAACCCAATTTCATTGAATTTTGAATTCAATGATAATACTCCATAGTGTTTGCATACAGCAGCCATTTCTCCAGAAGTTTCTGCCACAGCAACACATTTTCCAGCCCAAGAAATGACAATAGTAGTGTTTATAGCTGCTTCTCTAGATTCACAGTGCCAATTTTGTTTGAAAAGAGAGATTTCAAAATAGGACCTTTGTGCAACCAACTGGATCCAGGCCAGTGCCCAGATAGAGCATGTCTTGAAAGGTGGTGCAGATTTTATGTGTTTGCCCACTACTTCTGGTGCATGTACTATAAGTGTGCACCCACTACATATGGGCCCACTTCTTCTTGGTAGTATACTATGTGTGTGTACCCACTACTTCCATGCCATATGGCATTGTCTATTTGAGATCTTGAAAATCCAATTGGCCCAACTATGGTATGCTTGTATGGGTCTGCCCTTGAGGGTGTAATCTCATGTTTCCATCACTTTGTTTTATCGGCCTTTGGGTCAACTAGTAATCCCCCAAATGGTCTTTGTTTACAAAGTCCACTGCTGAGGGCTTTACTGAGCAAAAAGACTTGCTCAAAATTTCTGCAGGAATTATCTTTTTTGAAATGTCTACCCTTTGTGGAGGAAAGATTATGCACAGAAGGTGCCCTACAACTACACGAATTCCTAATCTTTGATCACTTGCAGAAGTTTCATGAGAGTAAACCTGGCAGCTCTCCCTTTGACAGGACTGCCGACATTGCAGGTTACAATGCTCAACCTTTGAAAAGCATACAAAATCTGTGCAGTCCATAGTTGCTCTATCTCCTTGGCCTAGGCATTGACAAACTCGTGGGCATATTGATCAGGTGGTACTGGAGTTCAATCAACACCTGAAGTTACACAAAAAGGGGCACTATTTTTTAGTTCACAAAATTACTCAAGGGATGTAAGCATTTCCCCCAATAGTGTTGCTTTACCACCAAATGTGAGAATAGCTCCTCAAGACTCATAATGCAACATCCAGCAAAAATGGTATACACACTTCAGTCCAAACAATATGCATGTGGATGTGTACTGTGGTGTTCATGTTGGCATTTAGAACATACAATGTGAATGTCCCAAAACTTCACCTGTGAACTCCAAACAAAAGTGTTCACACAGATTCCACTAAAAACGTTCAATGCACAATAATTTATGATAGATTTCTTTTTCTTCTTTTGTTCACTTTATCTTGCTTAGAACCAACAGTCATATGATGCAATGCTTAGTAAGGTTAGATTAGTGCAAATCTGATAGCAACAAGATCAGATGGCTGATGAAGTATAAACTGAGTTCAAGGATTTCTTGCATTTGTAGAGGCTCATCAGCTAGCTTGATAGAAGCTTGAAAGAGATGGACAACATTGTTGAAAATGGTGCTCCAATGTGGCAGTGAGAGTAGAATGCTGGCCTGTTCATAAGAAAATGCTGTGATATTCTTGAGTTTCTGGAGGACTTTGTCATTGTTGCTCACCACAGCAGTCTATGAGAGAGAATGATAGAATTTTGAGATTTTCTTGACAGGTTGGTCTTTGTCTGGGTGAGACAATAATGTTGCTGCAAGCTGCTGAATTTTCCAAAGAGAGCAATCCAGTTCTGCTTGCTGACGTAGACACCACTGAAACTGGCACAGTAACTGGCTCTGCATGCATTATCTTGGATGTGTTCGTACAGTTCCTTTCTGGAGATGCTTAAGAGTCTCTAGGAGCTCTTCTTTGCATGTTATGGCAAAGCAGCACCTGAAGCAAAATTATGCTTACATATTCCAAGTGCATTGTTTTGTAATTGAGTTGGTTCACCTACATTGATCTTCTGCCTTTGTCTTCCTCTTTTCCTTCTTTGGTTCTTTTTCAGGTTTGGCTTCTCTTTGTGCTCCCCTGTTGTCTTCTGAGTTTCTTTTGGTAATCCCCATCTCATTTTATGTTTTGTTGAGCTAGCCACCATCATCCATGAGCCTTCTGATTACTGCTAATCCTATGGCAGAAATTCAAAACGTTCAAGGTTACTGTCTGACATTGACCTCCACCACTTCCGGATGCTGATGATGACAGTGGGGAATGTTATGCTAGCTGGTCACAGAAGATGCATGTGACTGGTGCTTTTGTTTAATCCACTCCTCAGTTTCTTCTGTGTTTTCTTGTGTCAGGTAACCCTCTTTTCCCTGTTCACTTAATAAAACTTGTGCCTTGAAGCACTATAACCTAAATAAATAAATAAAGGGAAAAACACTTGGCAAGGGAACAAGAGAAGAAAAAAGAAAGGACCAAAGTCCAAACAAAAGACCACACCTGAAAATGTAGAATGCACAATGGGGAGCCCTAAGAGGAGAAAACACAGAACCTAGGACCTACACCCATCACCAGTAGCATGAAGCAAGTCATGCAAGGAGATAGGCGAAAAACCTAGAAGGACACCAAGCCTATAAGAGGCTTCTCTAGTAGCACGAAACAAGTCATGCAAGGAGAGAGGCAAAAAACTTGGAAGGACAACAAGCCTAGAAGAGGCTTCTCTTGCTGTCACAATTGCCCGATGTAATATAGTGGTGGTTTGAACTCTCTAAAAAGACATTGACACCCTTTGCCTATAAAATGAACGTATAATCAAAAGAGGAGGATATCTAGAGCCCTTTGTTGACCATGCCATGTTGGCACATCGATGAAGGAAATCGTTCGCTTACTAATGTAAACATCCAAATATCTCTATTGCTAGAGGGATGAAATCATCTTCAGGGTGTCAGTTGCAATAGGACACCATCTTTGCTTGAGTTGCAATCGTTGGAGCCACTCCCCGAGAAAAAACAACTCATGAAACAAGATTCGCACGAGTTAGGTCAACAATGACTACGTTTGCCAAAGTGTGAGTACCATTTGTTGTAAGCATAATATCCATTCGTTGCCATGATGATTGGAGAAATGGTGTCAAAAGAACATGTGTTTGCTTGTGTAAAACATGGAACTTGACATCCTTGGCAATGAAAGCGAAAGAATTTCAAATTGCATCATGTGTGGCTATGTGCTTTCCCCATGAGCACAACAAAGTAGTGTATCCTTGTCAAATCTATGGCTTGGCCGCATATGCATCGAAAAAGACCATGAGCCATGGCATAGGGGAGGTCCAATCTCGTGCATGGTGCTAAGGAGGAAATGTCAGAGGCCATTTGAAAGATGGAACGATTGGGTGAGCAGAAACCCAAGCACTCAAGCTTGGGCCTACACAAGATCTCAACTTGAGCATGATGACAATTTAAAAACAACTTTGAGATGACGTTAGAAAATGATTGTTCATGCATGTTTTTTGAGACATTTTCTTAAAGACAATTCGTTCCTCTCTATGATAATTACTCAAATGGTGGGATGCAAGCTTGAATAACCAAAGGTAAAAGGCCATGAGCCCAGTTAAGGTGAACCTAGATTAGAAGTGGACCTGAATTACTAGCCTTTATAACCCCCAATAAAAATGGGCAGTCGTCCTGCAAAAATTTAGATGCGATGATTAGGGCAACAAGCCTTAGCTCCTTAAGTATGTTACCATGGCTATAACCTCCATAGAGGCAAGACCTATCCCACCTCTAAAGATGAGAAAATAAGTTTGTCAACAAATTCAGGGAACCTCCAAACACTCCAAAAAACTTGGCCCTAAAAGTCTCCTAAATACACAAATGAAGGTCGAATCAAAGAAGGTTATCTGGCATTGAAAGTTTGGGAATGGGGGAAAAAATGAAAAAGGTAATAAAGCCTTTGTGCAAAACAACGAATGAAAATTTGAAATGCCACTTACACATTCGCCAACCTAAGAAGGGCATCTATGTGTTGAACATCATTGTCCAAAACATCATGGAAAAAAGAAGTGTAGGAAAAGGACCCCAAAGGAACACCCAAAACCTTAGTGCCCCCAACAAGGGTACAAAAACCTGATAGAGGCGAAAATCTTAAAAGCAACCTCAAAGGAAACCAAGTAACACACTTGTAGGGTTGAATCGTAAGGTTTACCAAATTTAATTAAGAAAAAAATGATGAAAAACCTAAAAGACAATTGAAACACGCTTAATGATGTGGGTGTTTTTTATAATGGAAGGAAATAAACAAGATGGGAAAAGGGTAGTTGAACTACAAAGTGCATGCAAATGAATTAGGGCAAAAATATGACCACCAAAGGATCCTCTTAACGAGTACCAATGGAGGATTGAATAATAAATAGATTGCCTTGAGGGGAATGGTGATTAAAGAAAAAGGGGAGCTAGGGAACATAAAAAGAATGGACGAAAGGTATGAATTAAGACAATTACAGTAGTCTCCCGTTTAAGTACGCAACTTGAACCTCGGAGTTTTGTGCGTACTTTAGACGCTCCATTCCCAAGTGCATACTTTAGACGCTCCATTCCCAAGTGCGTACTTTAGACGCTCCATTCCTAAATCGCTTGCATTTTGCTGCAATGTCAAAGAAACTGACCGGCAAGCACATGAATGAGTTCTAGCGTTGTGAGATCATCTCAAAACTCAAAACTGAGCAAGACGAACCCTCTAAGCAAACACGCTTTAGCGCGTGAATACGATGTTAACGAAGGCGCTATCCAGAAGGTCTGGGAGAAACAAGATTCAAATCTTGAACGATTCGCTTTACTCTCCGAAGAAGCTAAGTAGAAGACCTTCAGAGCTTCAATTGGACGATTTACCGAACTTGAAGATATGTTGTACATCTGGATTGACAGCATGTGCCGTGCCAGGCTCCCTGTACCACCATCTCTCGCCATTGCGAAAGCGAAAAGTATTGCTTCTACATTATCCATTTTCGATTCAGACTTTAAGGCTTCATGGTAATGGCTTAGTCATTTCAGGACACGCCAAGGTCTACAGAAAATGCTTCTTCATGGAGAAGGAGCTGAGGTTGACAAAAATGACCCAGAATTACTATCAGCGTTAGAAGAATTATACTCTATCATCGCTCAATACGACCCTGAGAACGTCTATAACATGGACGAGATTGGATTGTTTTTCCGTCTGCTTCCCAGATATTCCATTCTGATGCCGAACGAAGACATTTCAAGCACTAGAGGCAAAAAAGAAAGTGAAAGATTGTGTTTCTGTGATAGTTTGCACCAACGCATCTGGAACACATAAAATTCCTTGTGTAATGATTGGAAAGCCGAAAGAGCCAGTGTGTATTAAAGACCGACGTTGGCCAGTTCCTTATTTCAATCAAGCAAAAGCATGGATGGATGTGGAAACCTGTTGGAAATGGTTCAACGAAGTTTTTGTTCTAGAAGTCAAAAGACGAACAGGACGTCTCGTTCTCTTACTGATGGATAATGCGCCGGGACACTTCAACACCTTCGAACGCGACAACATCCGCGTAGTATTCTTTCCTCCGAACTATACCAGTTGGAAATAGCCTTGTGATATGGGAATCATCGCCGCTCTCAAGAAACGATACAAATATTTATATCTCAAGGATATCCTTGACTTTTACAAGCTTGACGAGCAATTAAAGCAATGGAAAAGAGAATTGGGAAAACGACTACGACGAAGTGCAGTAGGAGTTTCCTACGAAAATCTAGCGCACCTACTAAAACCACAAGCTATGTAAAAGAAGCATGGGATTCCGTCTCATCAAGCTCTATCAAAAATGCATTCAGTAAGGCGAAGCTCATGAACTCGGAACCAGAACCAAGGGCTGAGAGCAAAAATAACGTCATTGCCACTAAGTTAGCCCAAACCATCGAAAGCTTAAATTTATTGATCAACCAATTAGAATTGGAAAAATTTCTTCATATTGATGATGAAAGCAATGAAAAATATGCCGCAACAGTGTTGGAAGACGTTGAAAAGTTGTTGGAATCGATGAAGATTAATGAAGTAGGGCTTGATGAAGATGTGATGTTAATCAACCAGAGTAGATTGTCGAGTCATAGGATAGAGTTGAATTTCATGGATTTGAATCTTTGTATAAGCAGATTCTCGATATTGAAGATTAGCTGCTTTGTCCTAACGTTCAACCAAAAGCCGAAGAAGCATTCAATGATCTCAAAAAATCGTTTGAAGAGTTCCAGGCAAAGGTCCGAGCAGTCGTCCTCAAAGCCAGACGCAAAAAAAACCAAAACCTGCGCCAAATGACGATTCATGATATGTTCCACTGAAAAATGTTGATCCCTAAAAATTTTGTCATAAAATGCATATTTAAACGAGTGCGTACTTAAGTGGGAGGCTACTGTACCCACCTACAACATGCACACTATGAGAAAAAGGGGTGTTTTATAATTGGTTTTGCAATTCATTATATTTACACGCCATGAATGCTGATGGACAAGTTGCATGAATTACATAATTGCAATTCACCATATACACAATGCAATTCAATTACATGTCAAAATAATACATTTTCAACTACTATGTAACTCCATTATAATTGCACCCATGATGTCATGCTAATGTCATTAATTGTTATCCATCCATTAAAATTTCACATGTGGCATTATGAAAAATTTTGGACATAAAAATTATTTTCTTTTTGAAATATGATTTCCATCCTCCATTATGATTGTTAATGATGGTTCGAAATTATGACACATGGCATAATAAAAAATTGCCACATGGCATATTAATTATAATTTGAAAAATAAAAAAAATAAATATCTATTTTAGTAGTTAGATAGGTTATACATAACCATAAATAGTAGGTTGGTAGGTCTTAGGACTTATATACCTATGTATTTACCTAGGGCTTACATATTTAACTATTTACATAGGTAGGTAAAAAAGTTGGACTTACTTATTTACCTAAGTAAATAGGTAGGAAAACACAAGACTAAGTGAACTAAAAATAACCATGAAAATATATTTTTTTAAATTTTATGTTTTGTCTTGAAGGTTAAGTTTTTTTTGAGTTCCTCCTAAAATGATACATGTATTTTAATGTGAGAACATAAGAAAACACACCTTCCTTATATAGTTTGTAACATGGGATTCAAAGACAAAACATATGAATTAAATTTTTTGGTTGTTCTTTAGTTGCAAATTGAATTGCAACTATAAAAAGATTTTCTCACATGCTTTGTGCTTGTTTTTCATTATGTAAGTTATACAATTAGATTAATGATTATATGATAATTAAACATGTGAATTAATTATTGACTATTTAATTATTTGAAATATTGTTTTGAATTTTTTTGTTTAGATAATTAATTATCAAAGTAGTTTATCTGATTTTATGAAAAATAATTATTCGAAATATAAATTTTTGAATTAAATATATGATAATTAATTATTATACCTATTTTTTTTGAATTAATCAATTTAATTTTTTTGGAATTATTTGAAATAATTAATTATTTGGATTCATTATTTGAAATAATTCCCGAGGGGGACACTTAGCGTAAAATTTGGGATTTACGTGTGTCAAACGACCATTTTAAAGGGGGGTATTACATAATTGTGCAACTTATTTTTATCACCTTATTATTATCTAATTTTTAAATATATACATATTAAGGCACCCTATATTAATTATAATCCATTATTTCATATTATTACATACTCTATATTATAATTCATTGATTATTTGAATAAAATGCACCCTATGTTTTAACTAATTAATTTATATTTTTTACCCAACAACCAATATATTGCACTTTATATGTTTACCCACATATTTTTTTACTTTTGTTTTACTAATGTCCCCCCCAAGAATTAATTAACCAATGAACTAGTTATCTAAATTAATTGGTCTAATTCAAATAATTAGCTAATTCATGAATTAAGATAATTAATTATTGTAATTAAATAATTTTTTGAATTAACAAATATAATTTATTTGCTAATCATTTGATTTTTGATAATTTATTACCAGATGATTAATTATTTAAATTCATATAATTAGTCACTTATCATCCAAAAATTTGAAAAATGTGATTAGTTATTTTAATTAATTAATCAATTATATGAATCAAATTTATTGATAATTCATAATTCATAATAATTAATAAATTATTTAAAAAATCATTATTAAATGTTAAGTATTAAACATGAATTTGGGTATAATACATCAAGGTATAAATAGGCATATCCATATGTACATCAAATTGAATTTTCAATATAATATACACATTGCTTTTAATTTCATCTAAATTAATTATATGTATCCAAATAGTGAATTAATTAATGAAATTACATAATTAATGATTGATGAATTAATAATTATCTTAGATAATCAATTTAATTCATTACGAAGTATCTTTAACTTGGATAAATATTTATTTGTTTATTATTTAATAAATAATATTTTTGTTAATGTAAAATTAATTACATGAATTACACTTATTTATTCATACTAATATTAAATTGTTTAATGTAATGAATACGTTCATAATAAGTAAATGTATGAAACATATTTAATATTTAACAATCAAATTATTAAAACTATAATTTTTTATAAAATATTACATATAAATATGTATATTTATTAAGTTATAAATAGTTGCATTATAGTCATAACATAAATGAATATTAATACTTTAGTAGTGGTGCACTAGTGACTTTATTAATGTACTAAAGAAAATCATAATTGAAAACTAATTGCAAATGTATCCTATAATGGGTGGTGAAAATGTGACACAATTGCATGTATGCACATTGTACATTAGTTATAACATAATTGTTGTTTTAGTGGCACATTTTATAACAATTTTAGAATAATTGCCACATGCAATTACAATGTAATTCTTAAAAAACTCAAACATGGTTGACTACATATGTATATGTATATATGATGTGTATAAATTATTATATAAAATATTTATTTTAAGATCCATGTAGCATTTTGTTGCTATCAATTACACGTCGACCAGTTGCAAATCATTGAACCTGTTTAATAGTGCCTAAGATCTAAAAGTTAGGACATGACCATCATCGTTGCAACAACTTTCCTCAAGGAGTTTTGATAGCTCAACCATCGTGCTCCCAATATCCTCCATTGGGATAACAGATTACTCGAAAGACAAATTACTTTGTTTCGGCATGAGAGACAACATCTTGCCAGTTCAAAATCAGAAGCAAGCACCTAGAATAGGATGAAACATACACCTGCAAGTTCTGCAATTTGTGGGAAAAGAAGTCGTGCAGATGGGTGAACTGGTGCGTCAACCACTTGCTTGTAGTCGTTCCCTTGAGCCAAGTATCAATCCACTAATATTGAACGTGTGCTTCTGGCAATAATTGTAGCTAGTGAAGTGACCCTAACAACTGCAAATTCGTGAATCACAACAGTTTGAAGTTTGTAAAGCAAAGCCAAGTGGATCAAATACCACAGTTTGCTCATTCCCGGATAGATCTTGTTGGAGTTCTCTGTCATGCTGAGTTAAATGCATCAAATACCAAAGGCAACTCAAGAACGACTTGGCAGTTGTATATGGTTAGACCGGCACTTGAGCTCAACTTGATTGTGAAGAAAGAGCCTAGATTGTGAGGACAAATGCAATTGTGGGTTTTTCTATCACAACAACATTTGGAGTAGTTTTCCACATTTTTCCCATAGATTTTCCTCACTGTTGCCACGCTTTTGATGATTCATATCATGGAATGTATGTGACAAATCTGTAGCAAGACATGGGAAATTTATGGGTTAGAGGTATGGCAAAAGTGTGGGATATAGAAGCATGATAAATTGCATGGAAATATTGACTCATATCCACATTTTTGCCTCAACACCATCTCACATGTTTCTATGAAATTTTCACATTTGTAACATGGAGGTTAGACTGCACTATGTTCATATTATCCCTGTTTTACCCTCATTTTTTTCACAATTATGACATAAATGTTAAACCAAGCTATTTCACTCATTTTTTCAAATTTTTTTTCAACTTTTCCATGCAAATGATAGGTAGGCTAACCCACTTTTGGCTCAACATATCCCACTTTTTTCCCTCAAGTTTTCCGCATTATTAACAAAAAATATTGTAATTTTTCCCTCCAGTTTTCTAAGTTATCAACAAAAAGAATCCCACATTTTCCTTCAAATTTTTGGTGTTATCTAAGTGAAGGTACCCCCACATTTTTTTCATTATTAACAAAGAATATCCCACTATTTTCCCTCAAGTTTTCCACATTATATAACAAAAAGCATCGTACATTTTTCTCTCAAGTTTTCCAAGCTATTAACAAAAAGTATCTCACTTTTCTCAAATGTCTTTCACGTTATTTAATAAAAAGTAACCCATTTTTTTTCATTGCTAACAACAAGTATCCCACTATTTTCCTTCAAGTTTTCCACATTATTTAACAAAA
>Ga0116227_10009651_pt1 | contig 17380 bp, 21 predicted proteins | sample S1TSphgellanicum_FD_89693 | JGI IMG/M metagenome (GOLD analysis project Ga0116227, IMG submission 89693) | Host-associated microbial communities from peat moss isolated from Minnesota, USA - S1T2_Fb - Sphagnum magellanicum MG | ecosystem: Host-associated > Plants > Peat moss > Unclassified...
ATCTTCCATTCCCATTTCTTTATGTTGTCATGATATCGCGATATATAGGATACCACCAAGTATACTTTTTCCATTTATTCCGTTAGTCAAAACCGCTTCAAGTATCCCCGGAGGATACGCAAAACCCCCGCAGCGTAGCGCAGGGCAAGCAAAGCAGGGCTCCGCCCAGCTTCCGCTTGCTCCTTTTCTTCCATGAAGAAAAGGACTTTTAACATCCCGGAACTTGTTCGATGCGATCATAAATAAACACTTAAAATTTGTTGATTATTGCCCTGCTGATACAACGATAGATTGATCAATTGTTATAATGTTAGTCTTGGCTGATGTCCTTCGTTCGCTGTGAAATTGTTCAACAGGAACAATTTCACTGTGAACTTTGAACTTGTTCTGCACGCTGTTCATCCTGCTTGATTCACCGCTTGCGATGCATCCGGCCAGTAGACCAGGCTTTCCTGTTTAGGACTAAAACTCGGCTGGTACCGGATATATCCGAAGTCATGCAATTGCTTCATGCACTTATGATAGGTAGCAATGGAAGCGATCCGTGAGCAGGCCATCAGGCCCGTTCGGGTAACAGTGAAGGGACTAATAAATTCGTTGCGCTGGAAAAAGACAAACAATGCCGTGAATAAACTGATGTGCGTAGCCATCAGTCGTTCATCACGGCCCATGCGTTTGATCCATTTGCCATAATCAGCAATTTCAGAGGTGATTCTTTTTCGCATTAGCGATGGTTCCCTTCCAGTATTTTGTTGATGTCTTCCAGCTTATAATACATCATCCCGCCAACTTTGGTATAACGCAATGTCCCATTGATCCGCAGGTTCTGCAGCGTGCCGGGCGAGATGCTGAGCAACTTACGCACCTCGTTGCTTTTGAGCCATTGCTTTGACTGCCCTGTGCCGGGCTTGATCATTTCCCTAAGATCATTCAGTAATTCAGTTTTGAAGTTTTTTAAATCTTCCTTGGTTAATAGTTCCACATTCATAAATAGATAGTTTAATATAGTAATATTTTGATTTTCCGACACGCCCGGAAAGGCGTGGGTAAGCTCCCGCGAAGGACTATAGAAGATCATCGGTTTAAACCAAAGCAAATGTAAATACTTGTTTTGATAATTTAAAATATATCAAAACTTGTCATATCTTTGTATAAGAATATCAGACATTAGAATTGATGGATTTTGATAGCTTTTGCGATCCTTTGATGGCATAAATGATTTTACAGCATATCAAACGCAGTTAAAGCCTACCAAATAAATTTTTTCAAAAAAAATTAAATAAATTGAAGATATCCCACAAAACCTATTTCAATAGCCGGTTAAAACAGGTCAATTTTCATGGCATAACGACCTTCCCGCTGTATGTGCAGGTAACCTTTGCGCGGAAAACCATTTTTTTTAAAAGCTACTATTTCGAGTTGTTGGCTAAAGAAAGGTACTTTCTTAAGATCCCGGGGACCACGATCGCGGAGGGCCCGGGCTTGTTGCAAGTGATCACGCTCGAAACAAAGGTCATCCAATTCATCGCGGAAAGACATCCAGACGATTTTTCGCTGGAACTGTTTAAAAAGGAGTATGCCTGGTACAGTAAAGACTTATGTGACGAACTGGAAAGCGGGTTTACAGATTACCTGTATACTTTCCTTCATGACGAAAGGATGCCTGCGTTAGCTGACACAATAAAGGCAGGAAGTAAATCTACCATCGCTTTTGATGTGGTCAGGGATTTGAAAAGGGCCCTCAACAAACCCCTTTATGAGAAGCTGGAGGAACACTCGTTTAACTATGCGCCGCCTTATTTGCCCGTGTATGGTTTTATGAAAGAAATCAAGAAATGGCCGATACTATGCCTGACCATGAGAGAATGGGAACTGCCTGAAACGAAACAAGCGTTTAAGGCATATGTTAAACGGCATTATCCGAAGACCGACCCCGATAAGATCATTGAAAAAATCAGTAACTACCCCGCATGACCAATAAAAAAGTGAATGAACAGGTAAGCCTTATTCAACGGTTAAGCAACCAAAGTGTTAAACCGGGCAAAGGGTCAAGGCCGGGCCACAGCTGAAAAACAAATAAGACTGGCCCGCTTGCTATAGCCTTGATGCTTTGTCCCGGTTTGGCCTAACTTCGCGGTGCCGGTGAATAAGGAACATTCGTTAGAAGCGTGGGGAAATAAAGGTGGTTGAGAGTGGGCGAACAACTTTCTTTAGCGGGTAAGGAAAAGCGGTTTTCACAATTACAGCAGAGCAAAATGTGAAAACGGCTTTTCCCAATAGGGATATTACCGCCCTCGCCTATAACCCAAATCTTGATCTTCGTCATTGTCTTTATCCCTGGAATTATCCCTAAAGCGGTCAGCAATGTTGATGACCGTTTGTTCGACGCTAGCCGGAAGATCATCAGCTAAGTAAACAAGTTTCTGGCTTTTTATACTCAATAAAAGTCTTACCTCGCCATGGTCATCCGATGCATCGATAATATTGAGGTTGTCAAAGCGGTCAGAAAAATATTCCAGGTTCTTTAATCCTTCCTCAAAATTATAACGGATGCTATTCTCATCAACAAAATGGCCACCTGTGCTAACGCGCTGTTTTACACGGTCGATTGAATGCTCGACATCGTTAAGTGTCAAGTAGATCATGCTGGTATCATAACCGTTTTGTTTGAAGCGGGCTATGGTATCCATCAATTCATTATCCCTGAAATTGGTTTCTATGGTAAAGTGTTGTTTTTTTTCAATCGCTTCTTCTATGAAGTCAAGGAATACAGACAGTACTGCAAAATAAATACTCTCAACAGGAACGTCGGGGGGTAAGCCGGCTGCAACACGCGCTGTTATGATGTCTGCATCAAAAACAAAGGCTCCCAAAGGCGATAAACCTCCACTATAGGTAGATTTACCAACACCGTTTGGCCCCCCGACAATTGTTAATTGCGGGTTTTCTGAATGCATGGCTACAATATTTTAATCAGGTGCGCTTTTCCGTTTTCCAATTTGACAAGCTCTTTCCTGTCACGATATTCATGTATAGCATAGGTGGGGTCAGGGCAAAGCACTTTATCATAATAAGTGGAATAGCTGTCTTTAGCCCAGCTATTTCCTTTGGCTTTTTCAGCAATAAGCCGCAGGCGTTCTCTAAGCTGTTCCGTAGTTAGGTCGATAGCCGGAATGGAGCGGGAATCTTTTGTTGATGTGCTGCGCATTGTTGGATGTAGTGTTTTCATACAAATATAGTTATTTTAGTAAATTGATCTTTTGTTCTTTTTAATTTCCATATTTCTTCATTAAAAAGCACCTGCCTTATATTTCTCTTTTAGTAGCGCCATGTCCTTGCTAACCTTCAGGTCTAAAATTTTAGCGTAATGCTGGGTGGTTTTGATATTGGTATGGCCAAGCATTTTACTAACTGTTTCTATAGGTACGCCATTGGATAAAGTGACTGTGGTTGCGAAGGTATGCCTGGCCGTATGATAAGTCAATTTTTTATTAATGCCGCAAACACCGGCTATTTCTTTCAGGTAGGCATTCATTTTTTCATTGGTAGAGACAGGTAAAACTTTCCCTTTATGACAACAAACCGGGTGGAAAGCATACCGGTTAATTATTTCGGATGCAGATGGCAACAGCGGCACTCGGGTAGGGGTATCTGTTTTTAAACGTTTGGTGGTGATCCACATTTCCCCGTCTATTCCTTTCACTATTTCTGTCTTTGTTAGCTTTTGAACGTCGGCATAGGCCAGCCCTGTGAAACAGCTGAAAAGAAAAATATCCCTGACTTGACTCAATCGATCAGTATCAAAGACTTTTTCAGAAATAGCTTGTATCTCCTCCTGATTTAAGAATACCCGGTCAACCTGTTTTACTTTTGCTTTGTAATTGATAAAAGGGTCTTTATCCAGCCACCCGCTGGCCAAACAAATACGGATGATCTTTTTGAAATTCTTGATGTACTTTACGGCTGAGTTATTAGCACACTTTTTTTCAGAACGCAGATAAAATTCATAATTGCTGATAAAGTCATGGTCTATCGCTTTAATATTGATATCTGATACCCTGTATTTCCATTCCATGAAGTTTTGTGTGTGCCGCAAAGATGTTTCATAACGGGTGAGTGTTCCCGCTGCGTATTCGTTGCCCACTAAAGCAGCCACTTTTTTATTATGATCTTTAAAAATAGCGATCAGCATTCTTGCTTTCTCGGTTTTGCCCAGTAGCTTATTTTTAATAAGATCGGCGGTTATAGAAGCTCCCGACTCGGTTAATGCTTTATGAGCTTCATAAACCTGCGATTGCAAGTTATCGAGATAAGCATTCAGTGATTTAACTTCCTCTTTTGTGCCGCGCACCTTTCCGGTTTTACCATTCCAGTTAGCTGGCTCGCATTCCCTGCCGGAGGTGGTTTCGGCACGTTTTCCGTTTACGGTGATGCGTAAATAAATGGGCATTTGCCCATTTTCATAATTTTTTGGCCTTTTTAAATAAAAAAGCAAGCTGAATGTAGTTTTCATACGTTTTAAAGCGTTAAAAGTGAAACAAAAGTAAGCTTGCAACTACCAACACACAAGATGTTCAACCGTTGAATAGGTTGACTATCAAACAGATAATAAAATTTTGGTGAGTAAGTAAATCTTTAAAACGACTCACCTAATTACGCACTCTTTTGTAGCGATTTGGTGAATAACATGGTCATTTAATATAAAAATAAAAGCCTGCAATCATTTGATTTGCAGGCTTTTATCTGTTTTTCATATTGAACTCGGCGGAGAGGGAGGGATTCGAACCCTCGATACACTTTTGGCGTATACACACTTTCCAGGCGTGCTCTTTCGACCACTCAGACACCTCTCCCCGGATTTTGGATTGCAAATGTAGTATTTTTTAACAGAATCAAGAGTCAGGAAGAAAAGAGTCAGGATACAAGAGCCGGGAATCAAAGACGGAAGAATTATAATGACGAAGATATCGCGTGGGGTCACACTGAGGCACTCGAAGTGTAAGCGTAAAGGCCTTTACCCGCATGCTTAACAGAGTTAAGATACAAGGGCCGGGAAGAAAAGAATCAAGATACAAGAGTCAGGAATCAAGACATAGGATTATAATCTCGAACACTGAATTTTGAATATCGAATGATGAAGGTAAAACTTGGATGTTGGGAATTTAGAATTCGGTGTTCATCATTCAATCAACACAAAAAAAGCGCCCCGGCTCACAATCCGGGACGCTCCATGAAAACACTGGAATCAATAAATCACTCACACTTTCAAATCACTCTCACTCTCACTTTTATCCTCTTAGTCTATCATTATGTTTGTCGCGGTAAATAGCACGGTTAACGCGGTTTTGATCGCGGCGTATATCCCTGCGCTCGTTGCGGGTTACCCTGCCGTCGGCTTTGGCTATACGTTTTTCGGCTGCAATGCGCCTTTCGTCATTACGCAGGTGATGTGCCTCGTTACGGGTAAGTTCGCCACTGCGTACACCCTGGTTTATGCGGCGTTCCTGCCTGTGTTCCCTGCGGTTAATTGCCTGGGTGTTAGTTTGCGCATTGGCTATTGTAGTGAAGGCTAACAGGACTACCATCAGCCCTCCAAATATTTTAAGTTTCATATTATTTTAGTATTTGTTGTTATATAGTAATAGATAATAAATAAGCCTGATGGTTTAATATTTGCTAAAATATTTATGCTGCTAATGGAGATAGCTGATTTTTACCTTATGTTTGCTTCTGATTGCCAAAACAGGCAATCTACACTTACTAAAGCCTGTTTAGTTTTCAATGCTGAGCATCAACGAGATCAAAAAACCCATCGCAGCAGATATTGATGCTTTTGAGGAGCGATTTAAATCCTCAATGCAAAGTTCAGTGCCGCTGCTGGATAGGATAACCCATTATATAGTTAAGCGCAAGGGCAAACAGATCCGCCCTATGTTCGTGTTTTTTTCGGCGAGTATTTGCGGCGGCATCAATGAATCAACCCACCGTGGTGCCGCATTGGTAGAGTTGCTGCATACAGCTACGCTGGTGCATGATGATGTGGTTGATAACTCTTACCAGCGCCGTGGTTTCTTCTCCATCAACGCCTTATGGAAAAATAAGATAGCCGTTTTGGTAGGTGATTACCTGCTCTCAAAAGGCTTGCTGCTTTCCATAGAGAACAACGATTTTGAATTGCTGCGTATAGTAAGCGAAGCTGTACGCCAGATGAGCGAAGGTGAACTATTGCAGATTGAAAAGGTACGCCGCATGGATATTGGCGAAACGGTGTACTACGAAGTGATCCGTCAAAAAACAGCTTCGTTAATCGCATCATGCTGTGCCTGCGGGGCTGCATCGGCCGGGGCAGATAAGGAAACGATTGAAAAAATGCGCCTGTTTGGCGAAAAGATAGGTATCGCCTTTCAGATCAAAGATGATATGTTTGATTTTGGCACAGATGATGTAGGGAAACCTTTGGGTATTGACATTAAGGAAAAGAAGGTTACCTTGCCGCTGATTTATTCGCTGAATAACTGCGATAACACTACAAAAAAGCGGATGATAAACCTGGTGAAAAACCATAACGACGAAGCCGAAAAAATAAAGCAGATCATCAGCTTTGTGAAAAGCAGCGGAGGACTGGAATATGCCGAAACGCAAATGAAAAAATACCAGGAAGAAGCATTTGAGATATTAAATACCTTTCCTGAAGGCGACTCGCGCCGGGGACTGGAACAACTGGTACGCTTTACAACCGAACGTAATAAATAACCATGAGCAGCGAGCTTATATTCATATTAGGCTTTATAGTTTTCATCGTTCTCATGCTGGCTATCGACCTGGGTTTGTTCAGTAAATCTGATAAACCCGTGAGTTTAAAACAGGCCGGTATCATGAGCGCGGTATGGATAGCGCTTGCGCTGGGTTTTTACACGCTGATATTAAACTACGGCCACCTGCTACACAACGTAAACAGCTTTGCCGCACTGCAGCAGATCAATGCTGATAATTTCCACGGACTAACGCTCAACCCTCACGATTTTGCCGGGAGCCTGCAACTTTACCGTAACAACCTTGGGCTTGAGTTTATCTCGGGTTACGTGGTAGAGTACGCCCTATCTGTGGATAATATCTTCGTAATGGTGCTTATCTTTACTGCTTTTGCCGTAGAGCCTAAATATTACCACAAAGTATTATTATGGGGGATCATCGGTGCGGTGGTGATGCGTTTCATCTTCATATTTGTGGGTTCGGCACTTATTATTAAGTTCCACTGGATCCTGTATCTGTTTGGCGCTTTCCTTATTTATACAGGGGTGATGATGTTCATCAACAGGAATAAAGAAGAAAAAATAGACCCGGACAATCACCCGGTGGTAAAGTTCGCCTCCAAATATTTTGCAGTTTCGCCAAAGTTTCAGGGTGGCAAGTTTTTTGTTAAGATAGATGGCAAGCGCCTGATCACCCCTTTATTACTGGTGCTGCTCATTATTGAAGTAACCGACCTAGTTTTCGCAGTTGATTCCATACCTGCCATATTTTCGGTAACTAAGGACCCTTACATCGTTTTCTTTTCCAATATATTTGCCATACTGGGCCTGCGTTCCATGTTCTTTTTACTGGTAAATGTGATAGACAAGTTCCATTATCTTAAAACCGGCCTCGCTGTGCTGTTAACCTTTATCGGCCTAAAAATGCTGGCCGGGGAGTACGGCGAAAGGATAGGCTTAACCACATTTAGTTCGCTGCTTATTATTGTGTTGATTTTGGTGACGAGTATTGTGGCTTCGCTGGTGTTTCCGAAGAAGGAAGTGGTAAACTAATTATAAATAAAGTCATGCTGAACTTGTTTCAGCACCCCACATACCAAGTGTACATCATGTTGGCTAATTATCTTGTGGGATCCTGAAACAAGTTCAGGATGACGGTGCGATAATGCTTATACATCCTCTCTATCGCAAACGACAAAGAGGGTAGATAACTACTCTGCCACCCTCAAGCCACCAACCATCGCATCCAAACTTCCCCACGATGCTTGCCCATACGCCTGCGGCGAGATCTCAAATAATACCGCCGTATGCTTTATCTTATCATAATTGCGTACATGCACCCGGGCGAAAAAGTTGATAGGTTGCCCGGTTAAAAAATCAAGCGTGGATATGTTCCCTTCATAGGTTTCCTGATCATCGGTTAGTGTGCCAACCTTTTTAACCTCAGCTTTAGTGAAATTGCTGGGTGGGGTAGTGGTTTTATCTTTTAGGTTAGAGATGTACAGGCCATTAAAGTATTGGGTTAAGTAGCTTGTCAGTGTATCGCTATTGAGGCTGGGCTTGCCATCAACAAACCACATAAACATATATGCCCAGTATTCTTCACTTTTGCCATCGCTCCAACCTGGTGTAAAACGAAGTTCTTCGGTGCCCTTCAAGGCTATTTTAGGGGCAAATGCGATCGGGAATTTTATGGTTTCGGTGCCCCAGTTTTGAGGGATGGGTAAAATATAGGATGCTTGCTGACTGTAGCCTGTTTTCATTAAAAAAAGCAGGGCCAATAAAAGTAAGGGTCTTTTCATAGCAGTAATAAAGATTGATGGGTGAAGCTACAAAATATTACTGATGGATATTATTTACGTATTGTTAATTTGTGTTAATGCGGTTTTGGTCTTATTTACGTCAAAAACAGGTATGACTATTTTAGAATATTAGCCTTTTGCAGGAAAATCATAACTTAGTAAAATGCAATCCTTCGATTTTAGCTTTCTAAATATCACACCCTTAAACATACTGGATATAGTACTGGTAGCCCTGATCATTTACCAGCTTTATAACCTGATACGGGGTACCATTGCAGCTAATATATTTATAGGCCTGGCACTTATATTCGGGTTGTTTTTTGTGGTGAGGGCATTGCATATGCAGTTGCTTACCGCCATATTGGGCAAGTTTGTTGATGTGGGGATCATAGCCGTCATCATTGTATTTCAGCAGGAGATAAGGCGTTTTTTGCTGCTGGTGGGTAAAAATGCCTCGCTGCAGCGTAACAAAGCCTGGTGGCAATACTTTTTTGGCAAAGCCGAAGCAGAGAAAAACAATTATGCCCGTATAAAACCTATTATTGATGCCTGCAAAAATTTAAAACAGAACCGCATTGGCGCGCTCATCGTTTTTGCCAAGTATTATGATGAGCAGTTTTACCAGAATAGCTGTGAGGTGATTGATGGCAAGATATCTAAGCGGCTGATCGAAAGTATCTTTCAAAAAACCAGCCCACTGCATGATGGGGCGGTGGTGATATCGGAGAATAAGATTAAATCGGCCAGTTGTATTTTGCCGCTTACCGAGAAAACTGACCTGCCGGCACAATTTGGTTTGAGGCACCGCGCAGGCATAGGTGTTACCGAAGCTAACGAGGCTACGGCTATCATCGTATCCGAAGAAACAGGCGAGATCTCTTACGCTAAGCAGGGCCGTGTAAAAATGAATATCAGCTTTGCTGAACTGGAAAAACTGCTGAATAAGGATTTTTAACAACCCGGTTACGGCGCTGTAACCGGTGTCTTATCTGCATCGGTTACAAGTTTTACCCTTTTAACAAGCATAGTGTATTTTACGCCGGATTCATCGGGGTTGTAGACCGGCATGCGGTCGACGTTTGATGTTTTAACCATAGGCATACGATCATTAACTGCAATGGCATTATCATCCAAACCCATCAGCTGCGTTTTAGTAAGCGAATCGAGCCTGGGTTGCTGCAAAGTTTTTAACGAATAAGTTTCAGGCTTAAAGCTGCCTAGCCCGCCTGACAATGGCGCGAGCGGTTTAACCTGCGATAACTGCTGTGCCTTAACTTGCTGAAGGCCCGCTGCCAGCAATACAATCATGATGATCTTTTTCATAACCGTTTAATTATAAACACTAAAATAAATAATTGCAGTAAATAAAAGTATTAAATGCTGTTAATTGTTACAAATGAGAAAAGCCGGGATAATGCCCGGCTTTTCTCATTGTTTTGTAGAGACACAATACTTTGTGTCTCTGTGTAATTTGCCTTTATTATGGGAGACGCAAAGTATTGCGTCTCTACAGAGGATAAAAGAGGATTAATTACCTGCGTTAATTTCATTTATCGCTGCGTCGGCAGCATCTGCTGAGGCCTTGTCGTTCAATTTAAGGCGCTGGGCTTTTATATTTTCCAGGTAACCGGTTATGCTTTGTGTGCCCATGTGCCTGGTTTTGGTCCGCAAGCCTGTCGCTTTTAATTCGGCAATACCCTGCTGTGCGTAAGTTGGGTTATCAACCTTGGCGGTCATCTCGGCAAATTTAGGGATCATACCAAATTTAGCCCTTGAAGTGGTGTTGTGAAAACGATCATACACATATGGCCATTGCGCTGAAGTGCCGTTGCTGGCATATACATTCATAATAGCCTGCGAAAGCGGGCCTTTGCTATCAGTCTCAAATCCTCGTGCCGCTTTTAATGCCACAGGCCCATCAAGCCCGCTAAGGCCATTCAAAGCTGCCGCCTGTATGGCGTACGACTGGCTTTTTAACGCTTGTTTAAAGATCTCCATATTACCTGCTGCCTTTAAATTACCCAGCTGGGTAAGGGCTTCAGCACGTACCAATGTATTTACATCGGTTTGTGCTAATGAGGTTAAAATGGGCAGGGCTGCATTGTGTACGACATCAATATTCATGTTCAGCGCTTTAATAGCTTTTATTTGCAGGCGGTAATATTTATCATGCAGGGCAGCTATCATTACTTTTTGCGCGCCTTTATCTTCCTGTTTCTTTTCGGCAGCTTCTATAGCTTCGTAACGATCAAGGAACAGCGGAGCGTTAAAATACTGGAACACGTATTCATCCAGCGATTTATCATCTGTTTTTTGCGTAATTAACACTTTATCGCCATCAACATTCACCAAATCAGGTTTTTGGCCTACGGCGAAGGTTAGGGTGTCGGCCATATCGCGCATCCACACTTTATGGCGCTCTTTTTTGCCTCCCGCATAAATATCAACTGCGAATGGTAGAATAAATGCTTTGCCGTTTTGAGTTTGCTGTAAGTAAACGGTTTCGGTTTTTGAGGCATCATCCCATTTGTAGCTGATATTTAAGTTAGGGTTGCCCGCGCCGTAATACCATTGGTTAAAATACCAGTTCAGGTCCTGCCCGCTGGCTTCTTCCAGTGCTAAGCGCAGTTGCTGGGCCTCGCCGGTTTTAAAGGCGTTGGTTTTTAGGTAGATGTTCAGCCCTTTAAAAAATGCGGCGTCGCCCAAATAAGTACGCAGCATATTTAAAATACGACCGCCTTTTTCATAACTCACGTTATCAAAAACATCTTCCTTATCAATATAATGAAAACGTACCAGGTTTTTGCTGGCCGATCCCGGCGACCTGAAATAGATCTGCATGTCATTATAATTCTGATAACCAGCTTCATCTTCACCATACTTGTGGGCGGCCCAAAGCATCTCGCTAAAATCAGCAAATGATTCATTCATGGTGATGTTGCTCCAGCTTTCGCAAGTCACGTAATCGCCAAACCATTGGTGGAAAAGTTCGTGTGCTATATCAACCTGGCTCTCGTCATAATAAGAGTCGATCATCTCACGCGCGGTCTTTTGCACCTGTTGCCCATGCAGGGTCGCGCTGGTATTTTCCATAGCGCCGCTCACATAATCACGTACAACAATCTGGGCATATTTGTTCCATGGGTAATCAACACCCAATAGTTTCGAGTAAAACTCCATCATCTCGGGCGTATTGCCGAAGATCTGTTTAGCATATGGAGCATATTTAGGCTCCAGGTAATAATCTACGTCTTTGCCGTGCCATTTGTCGTGGTAAACTTTAAAATCGCCCACGGCCATCATAAACAGGTATGGCGAGTGCGGTAACTCCTGCTTCCACGTATCGGTACGGGTGCCATCGGCATTAAGCTTTTGCGATGCCAGGCGACCGTTTGAGAGCGTAACATATTTTGCAGGTACGGTCATGCTGATCTCATCAGTAGTTTTTTGCTGAGGCTGATCAATGGTTGGGAACCATGCCGATGAAGCTTCGGTTTCGCCCTGTGTCCACACCTGGATAGGTTTCTCCTTATCCTTGCCATCAGGATTGATAAAATACAAGCCCTTCGCATCGTTAATAGCAGCGCTGCCATGCTCCTTCAATTCATTAGGTTTCGAGGTATAATCAACATAAATGGTGTAGCTTTCGGTATTATGGTAAACCCTGTCTAAATGTATTGCCAGTGAAAGGCTATCCTGGTAAACGTATTTCAGCGGGTAGTTCTTACCATTTTCAACTATTGATACATTATGAATATCCATTCCCTTGGCATCAAGCCTCAAGGTATCGGTAGGATAGAAGTGCGGTTTTAAGGTAACCCATTCCTTGCCATACAGGTAGCATTTTTTGTAGTCGAAACTTACAGCCAGTTTGGTATGGATCAGGTCGTTGATCTTTGTTGGTGTTGCCCGGTATATCTTTAATAAAGGATCGTTTAAATTGGGTATCATACGTTGCTGGGCCTGGGCTGTGGTTAGCAGACCAACAGTAGCCAAAATGCCGCCGATAATGGCAGCGGGGAAGGTTCTTCTCATAAAAACGATCAGTCGGTTAAAAAAATAAAGCCGCAAATATAACGGTTGTATTTAAATAGCAGGATATAAGGCTGATAATGAATGAAAATATTACAGGAGAGGAAGGCGAAATTTACCCTATTGCCATTCTGAGCGGAGCGAAGAACCTGTTCGCGTTCATATACGAGCGATGATCTTGCGCTCGTATAACAGATGCTTCGTTCCTCAGGATGACAAGGGGGATAAAACAAAAAAATCCGGCATGTAATACATGCCGGATCTATATATTTTAGCCGGATAGCTGATTAGCAATATTGCTCAAAAGCACCTATCAGGTTATCGGCAATCATTTGTGCCGGGCGGCCTTCAATCTGGTGGCGTTCAATAATATGAACCAGTTTACCATCTTTAAACAGCGCCATGGCAGGTGACGATGGCGGATAAGGCAACATATAAGCACGTGCGGTATTAACGGCATCAGCTTCCATACCTGCAAATACAGTAACCAGCTTATCAGGATGTTTAGCGCTTTGGGCAGCCATTTTAGCAGCAGGGCGTGCATTAGCAGCGGCGCAACCACATACAGAATTTACCATTACAAACACAGTGCCTTCGCTTTCAATAGCCTTTTTTACAGCATCAGCATCTTTCAGCTCTTCAAAACCAACGGTGGTTAATTCAGCCCGCATGGGGGCAACTAAATATTCTGGGTACATAATTTTCCAATTAAATTTTGTTACAAAAATAACAAATCATTAACAGTTAACGTTCAATTATTCCGAATAATAACAATTTGCTGACGTAAGTAGGGTGCTGGCTTAAACCATTTAGTTTGAATTAATAACGGGGATAGCAACTTTAAGTTCATTTTAGGCGTACAAGGGTGCTGCTGAGGCGGATCGGGTGTTTTTTTTAACTATTAATTGTTTATATTGCAGTCCCTAATTTTTTATTTAAATGAAATTTAAGCCATCTGAGATTAGCACAGTAATCATTGTTGACAAGAAGCGCGGGGGCTCCAAAACATTACAGGTAAAAACAAAGCATATTAGCCGCCTTAAACACTATGTTGCAGGCATCCTGGCAATCATCATGTTCCTGACCGGGATCATTTTTTACCTCAGATCAGAAAACAAACAGCAGGAACAGGAAAAGCAGCAGCTTATGGCCCAGGTTACCAAACTTAAAGGCCAGATACCCCCACCGGTTGCCCCTGTAAAACCACAAACCAATACCGCCCAAAACTATATCCAGGCTATTGAAGGCAAACTTCAAACTATCAATTCGTACTTAAAAAAACGCGGCCTTAAAGGTTTTTCAACCAAAGATATCGGCGGTAACGGCAATGCTGAGGAAAGCAAGCTTACCGATAATGAAAAATATTCGTTGTACGATGAGTATTTAGACCGTTTACTGCACGCTGTAGCCTTTACACCAATGGGTTACCCGCGTATAAGTTCTTTAACATCCATTTTCGGTTACAGAAGTGATCCTTTTGATCCGGAGCACGCCGAGTTTCACCCAGGGATTGATTTTAAGGGTGAAAAGGGAGATGAAGCCAAATGTACAGCTAACGGCCGGGTTGAATCTGCCGGCTGGTATGGCGGTTACGGTAACTGCGTGCGCATTATGCATGCCAATAACATTGAAACTTTATATGGTCACTTGTCGCGTATTACCGTAAAGGTTGGGCAGGAAGTAACAGCAGGCCAAAAAATTGGCGAAGTAGGCTCAACAGGCCGGTCAACCGGTACCCACCTGCATTACGAAATACGCAAGAACGGTAAACCGATTAACCCGGTTAGCTACTTGTCGCTTAATAATTAGTAACCCTTAACCCCCAAATATCATATGTCAATCTTTTCAAAAAAAGATAAAGTTTCTCTTGATATGCAATCCATATCAACGCTGATTAGCGAAGGCTGTATTTTTGACGGCAACCTTAAAGCCCCAGCCTATGCCCGTATTGACGGACAAATAACCGGAGATGTAATGGTTGATGAAGGATTAATAATAGGTGAAAAAGGATCGATTTTAGGGAATGTTATTACCAAGGAAATGGTTGTTTATGGCACCATTAACGGCAACCTGCAGGTAAACTCGCTGGAGATAAAAGCCACCGGCAAAATTAGCGGCGAAATACGCACCCAAACCCTTGAGGTTGAAAATGGCGCCGTATATAACGGAAGCCTGTCAATGACACAGAACAACAAACTTGCCCAAAATAACCAGGCCGCTGCCAGCACTAAGATCAAACCAAAGCTGATAGAGGTAGGATAGTTTCTCAGTTTGCAGTTTCCAGCAGGCAGTTTGCATAATATCCAATCAGCAAACTGCCTGCTGGAAACTGCAAACTGAAAGCTACTCCCCCGGTTTAAATATCCCGTCTTTAATATCAATTAATAGTACCGATAGTACACTCATGCCAGCCGCGGTACCTATAGTTAGCAGCCAATCAACAATTGAGAGCCTGAAAAACAGCAGGTATATAATGGTGCCGTAATAGGGTGTCATACATATGGGGCATCCGTATATGGGTTTATATAAGTGGCCCTCGGGTTTAAGTATCTTTTTAAATCCTTCAAATATCATCCCCTTCCAGGTGCAGGCATGAATAAACAGAACGATCATGGCTATTATAAAAGCATGTGTTATCATGGTAGATGGCTCATTATGTGCTTTGTAATTTATTATAACTCAGTAGGGAAAATGATTTTCGGGCAAAAAGGTTTTGATTTTTGTTTGATGTGGTATTAGCCATACCATAACCGCTTGTCGATCCTTTTAATTATATTTACCAAAACCTATTGCAGTAATTTGCCATTATGGCATTAACCGGGGAGTTTTGTAACAACGGTATATGGTTTGTGCTCTAATTTTAAATCAACATAAAAATCAATTTTAAAAAGATATGAAAAAGCTATTCACAGCAATATTAGTATTAGTGGCTGTTATAAATTTAAGTTCGTGCAGCTATAACAGCATGGTGCAAATGGACGAGGATGTTAAAGCCAAATGGGGCGCGGTTGAAAGCCAGTACCAACGCCGTGCCGACCTGATACCTAACCTGGTTGCTACCGTAAAAGGGGTGGCTAATTTTGAAAAGAGTACTTTAGTTGATGTGACCGAGGCCCGCGCCAAAGCAACATCTATACAGGTTGACCCTACTAAACTTACACCCGAAACTATCCAGAAATATCAAGCCGCACAAGGCCAGTTAAGCACCGCTTTAGGCAGATTGCTGGTAGCATCAGAAAACTACCCGCAATTAAAAGCCAACGAAAACTTTACCGCTTTACAGGCACAATTGGAAGGTACCGAGAACCGCATAAACGTGGCCCGTTTAGATTTTAACTCATCGGTACAGGCATACAACAGCAAGATCAGGTCGTTTCCGGCAAACTTAACTGCCAAAATGTTCGGTTTTACCGAAAAAGGCTATTTCCAGGCTGATGCAGGTGCTAATAAAGTGCCTACGGTGCAGTTTTAATAGTGAATGGTCAATGGTGAGTTGTTAGTTAAAAAGTATTTTAGAAAAACAGACAATTCACCATTCATAAATCAACTCACTACTCACCACTAACTATTCACCAGATGGCCATTTTTAACGAAGAAGAGCAGCAACTTATACGCACCGCCATTGAGGACGCGGAGAAGCATACCTCGGGGCAGATACGTGTTTGCATTGAGAAAACCTGTAACGAAAATGTGCTCGACCGCGCGGCTAAATATTTCCATAAGCTGGAAATGCACCAAACCAAACATCGTAACGGTGTACTGGTTTACCTGGCTACTGTCGACCGTAAGTTTGCCATAATAGGCGATGCCGGTATAAACAAAGTAGTGCCTGCCGATTTTTGGGATAGCACCAAAGAGGATATGCTGCAGCATTTTAAGCTGGGTAATTTGGTTGAAGGTATCGTAACCGGTTTGTCGATAGCCGGTGAGCAATTACAAAAATACTTTCCGCATAATGCCGATGACGGCAACGAATTGCCTGATGACATTGCCTTTATGGATGGCGAATAACCCGACCTCTTTTACAGAGAGGGTATAAATTATTAAGATCATGTTTAAGAAACTTACATTATTATTCGTTTTCCTGGTAGGTACGTACGCAGCTTTTGCGCAAACGTATCCGCCAAAATCAACTACATTGGTAACGGATTATACTAATACACTGTCGGCGGGCGACAAGCAACAGCTGGAAAATAAACTGGTTGCCTTTAATGATTCTACATCAACACAGATAGCTGTGGTGATGATAAAATCGGTTGGTGATTATGATATTGCCGAATATGCAGTTGGCCTTGGCCGTAACTGGGGTATAGGCCAGAAAGGCAAGAATAACGGCCTGCTGATATTAGTAGCTGTCGACGATCATAAAGTAACCATACAGACGGGCTATGGTCTTGAAGGAGCCGTTCCTGACGCTATTACAAGCCAGATTATTGAAAATGATATAAAGCCCAGCTTCAGGCAAAACAATTACTATGGCGGGCTGGATTCGGCTACTAATGACATTATTAAATACTCAAAAGGCGAGTACAAAGTCGATACTACAACACAGGCCAGAAATAGTAACAATAACAATGTTGTTCGCCATAACGATGGCGGCGGTGGTGGTATCATAATCTTCATCATTATTGTAGTGGTTATACTTATCATCGTATTCCGTGGCCGTGGTGGCGGTGGTGGCGGGCAGATCATCGGCGGTCGTGGTGGCGCAAGTCCTTTCTGGTGGTTCCTGGCTGGGGACATACTGGGCGGTAGCGGCCGAGGTGGCTGGGGCGGCGGCGGAGATTCCGGTGG
>Ga0116227_10009652_pt1 | contig 17375 bp, 18 predicted proteins | sample S1TSphgellanicum_FD_89693 | JGI IMG/M metagenome (GOLD analysis project Ga0116227, IMG submission 89693) | Host-associated microbial communities from peat moss isolated from Minnesota, USA - S1T2_Fb - Sphagnum magellanicum MG | ecosystem: Host-associated > Plants > Peat moss > Unclassified...
CGCCGCGCTCGCTGCGTGCGGTTCGAGTTCCGATTCATCTTCCTCGGCCTCGAGCTCGGCCTCGGCATCGGCCTCCGCCACGGGTTCGCCCTCCGGAACGAGCGCCGTGGCCGATGCGAGCGGCGGCGGGGCCGCAAAGACGATCGGCGTCTCCATTCAAAATCGCGAGGCGCAGTTCTACGAGGAGATGGAGGCGGGCATGAAGGCGGAAGCGGCAAAGTTCGGCTATACCGTTACCGTCGTCGATGCGAGCCGCGATAATACCAAACAGCAGAGCCAAGTTGAAGATTTCATTTCGCAAAAGGTCGGCGCGATCGTTTTGACGCCGTACGATTCCCAGGCAATCGGCAGCGCGATCGTCGAAGCGAATTCTGCCGGCGTTCCGGTTTTCACCGCCGATATCGCCAACGCGTCCAAGCGCGGTACGGTCGTGGCGCACGTCGCAAGCGACAACGTGCAAGGCGGCGGGGAAGCGGCAAAACTCGTCTGTGCGGCCCTGGGAAAAGCCGGCGGCGCCGTCGCGATCGTCGACGAGCCGGAAGTGACGAGCGTCCAGGATCGCGTGCGCGGCTTCAAGGCGGGGTTGGCGACGGGCTGTCCGAGCGCGAAGGTCGTGGCCGACATCGACGGCGGCGGCGAACGCTCCAAAGCGAATTCCGTCGCCGAAGACATTCTGCAGTCGCATAAAGATCTCAAAGCGATCTTCGGCATCAACGACGATTCGGCGCTCGGCGCATCGCGGGCCGTCGAGGCGGCCGGGCTCAAAGGCAAAGTCGCGGTAGTCGGCTACGACGCGACCCCGGAGGCGCGAGTGGCGATCGCTTCGGGCGCGATGTACGGCGACGCGATCCAGCACCCCGATCAAATCGGCGCGAAGACGATCGACGCCATCCACGCGTACTTTACCGGAAAGAAACCGGCCGCGCGCATCTCGGTCGCCGTCGGAACGTACACGAAAGCTGATTCCGGTAAATAACGGCGAGGCTCGGCCGTTTCTGCGGATGGTCGGGATCGTCAAGTCGTTTCCGGGCGTGAAAGCCCTCGACGGCGTTTCGTTCGACGTTCGCCCGGGCGAAGTGCACGCGCTCGTCGGCGAAAACGGCGCCGGCAAGTCGACGTTGATGAAGACGCTTGCGGGAGCGTATCGGGCCGATGCCGGCGCGATCGAAATCGACGGGCGTGCGGTCCAGATCGACGGCCCGAAGGCCGCCGAAGCGCTCGGCATCGGGATGATCTATCAAGAGTTCAATCTCGTTCCCGACCTGCGGGTGATCGACAACATCTTGCTCGGGCACGAACCGGTCCGCGGCGGCTTTCTCGATCGGGCCGGCGCGCTCGAACGCGCGGTCGCGATTCTCGCGGACCTCGGCATTGCGTTACCGCTCGAGTCGCTCGCGCGGCGCCTCTCGGTCGCGCAGCAGCAGATGACGGAGATCGCGAAGGCGCTCGTACGCCGGGCGCGATTGATCGTGATGGACGAGCCGACGGCGGCGCTCACCGAACGCGAGATCGACGCGCTATTCGCACTGATCGCCAAGCTCAAAGCCGCGGGCGTGGCCTTCGTCTACATCTCGCATCGTCTCGAGGAATTGCCGAAGATCTCCGATCGCATCACGATCTTGCGCGATGGTAAGACGGTCGCCACGCGCGCGACCGCCGAGCTGCCGCCCGACGAGATGATCCGCTTGATGGTCGGGCGCTCGCTCGCGGCCTACTTTCCGGAACTGCCCCCCGTTCCGGACGGCGCACCCGACGTGCTCGCCGTGCGCGGATTGGCGTGCGAACGCGGCGTGCCGATCGGCGACGTCTCCTTCACGGTTCGGGCCGGCGAAATCGTCGGGCTTGCGGGACTCGTGGGTGCGGGCCGCACCGAAATCGTGCGAGCCATCGCGGGCGCCGACGTGCCGTCCGCGGGGACGATCGCGGTCGCAGGGAAACTCGTAACGATTCGCTCGCCGCACGACGCGATCGCCGCCGGCATCGCCCTGATAACCGAAGATCGCAAGGGTCAAGGACTCGTGCTCGGCATGGGCGTGCGCGAGAATACGACGCTCGCGCATCTGCGGAACTTCACCCGCGGCCTCTTCGTGAATCGGGCGGCGGAGGTTACGACGACGAGCGAACAGATCGCCGAACTGCGCATCCGCACGCCAAACGCCGAACAACTCGTGCGCAATCTTTCCGGCGGCAACCAGCAAAAAGTCGTGCTCGCGAAATGGCTGATCGGCGAAGCGACGGTGTATCTCTTCGACGAGCCGACGCGCGGCATCGACGTCGGCGCGAAAGCCGAGATCTACGCGCTCATGGTCGCGCTGCTCGGGCGCGGAGCCGCAATCGTCATGGTGTCCAGTGAATTGCCCGAGGTGCTCGGCATGTCGCATCGCGTGCTGGTCGTCCGCGACGGCCACGTCCGCGCGGAGTTCGCCCGCGCCGAGGCCACGCCCGACAAGGTGATCGCGGTTGCCGCCGGAGTCGCGGCTTGACGTTCGCAGCGGTCGCGGCAGTCGTGGCGGGAGTCGCCCGATGCAGGTGAAGGACAAGGAGGCGACGTCGACGCTGGCGGCGAGTGCCGAGGCCGTTCGCAGCAAAGCGAACCGGAACCGTTGGTATCGCGTGGCCGGCGTCGTTCTCGGCCTTGCGGTCGTCGTCTTCGCAATCAATTCGTTTTCGCACGGCTCGTTCTTCACGGCCGGCAATTTGACCAACGTCTTGCGCCAGATCACCTATAACGCGATCCTCGCCATCGGCCAGACGTTTGTCATCATCACGGGCGGCATCGATCTCTCCGTCGGTTCGCTGATCGAACTCACCGGCGTCGTCATGGCGAGCTTTGCGAATGCCATGCATTTCGATGGACCGGCGCTCGTCGTCGTGACGCTGCTGGTCGGTGTCGGCGTCGGCTGCTTCGCCGGCCTCATCAACGCGATCCCGGTCGTGACGCTCAATTTGCCGCCGTTCATCACGACGCTTGCGATGATGTTGATGGCGCGCGGGCTCGCCTTCAAGCTCGCGCACGGCCAACCGGTTTCCTTGAATTCCATGGCGTTCAACTCGACCGGTACCGGATTCGTTTTCGACGGGCTGCGCGCGTCCGGCGGGTTTCCGGGCATTCCGGTGCCGGTGCTGTGGCTTGTCGTCATGGTGATCGTCTTCGCCGTGCTCCTGACGCGCACGCGCTTCGGACGCTACGTTTTCGCGATCGGCGGAAACGAGGAAGCGGCGCGTCTCGCCGGCATCGACGTCCGGCTCGTGAAGACGATGGTCTACGTTATTTCCGGCGGCTGCGCTGCGATTGCCTCGCTGCTGCTGATGGCGAAGTTTTCCTCAGGCTCTCCCAACACCGGCATCGGAAACGAGTTGCAGTCGATCGCTGCCGTGGTCGTCGGCGGCACGAGCCTTGCCGGCGGCCGCGGCAGCGTCGTTACGACGTTTTTCGGAGCGTTACTCATCGGGTTGCTCAACAACGTGATGAATTTGCTCAACATCGAATCGTATACGCAGGACATCGTGCTCGGCGCCGTTATCTTGATCGCGGTCGTCTTCGACGAGTTGCGCAAACGGTATTTGGCGCGCTAGCTCTTGTTCGCCATCGGCGGCGGGGCCGGCATCGTCCACGTGGTTCCGTCGGCGTACGTGACGTGGTTGAGGACGCACGCCGCATCGGGGCCGTCGTAGACCATGCGGATGTGCGACTTCGTGAGCGTGTAGGTGTGGCCGGGTGCGAACGGACCCGGGATCGTGTCGGTCACCGTTACCCCGTTGTAGACGCCGCTGAACTGCGCGTTCGTAATCGTCTTGGTCGTCGTGTTGATGACCACCGCCGTCACCCCGTTCGTATAGGCCGGCCCAGGCTGCGCGTCGTTCTTCGAATTATCGCGCGCGACGACGCACGAGACGATCTTGATCGGCGCCTGTGTCGTCGACTCCACGGCGAGCGCGGGGAGCGCCGGCAGCGCGGTGGTCGCCATGGTGCAGATGGCGAGGGTCAGGAACTTCATCAAAGGTCTCCTCAAACGAGAGCGGCGTGCCGGCCGTCGCGGGCCCGGGCTGAGTGCGGGTGACGTTCGTTATTCGTTTCACGTCTTAGAGCTGAAGCGGCGAGGCCTCGCGCGGGCGGCGACTCAAAAGCCAAGTTCGGAAAGCCCCGGGTGGTCGCCGGGTCTCGGCTGCCCGACGCTCCAATGAAACTTCCGCTCGGACTCGAGAATCGGCAAGTCGTTGATGCTGGCGTAGCGCGTTTTCATGAGACCGTATTCGTCGAATTCCCAGTTCTCGTTTCCATACGAGCGATACCACGCACCGGAATCGTCGTGAGACTCGTAAGCGAATCGAACCGCGATCCGATTTCCGTCGAATGCCCACAGCTCCTTGATCAGCCGATACTCGAGTTCCCGGCTCCATTTTCGAGTTAGGAAGGCGACGATCTCAGCCCGGCCCCGAACGAATTCCGCGCGGTTGCGCCACGAACTGTCCTCGCTGTAGGCGAGCGAAACCCGCGCGGGGTCGCGCGAATTCCACCCGTCCTCGGCGGCCCTCACTTTGACGAGCGCGCTCTCGCGCGTAAATGGGGGAATCGGAGGCCGTGACGTGACCATCTTCAGCTCCACGGTCGTGTGCGGTCTCCTGGAATGATAGCGGCAGGTTCGACCGGCCGCAAGGCCGATCTTTTGCAGACGCGGATCAGCCGTCAGTCAACGAGTTGTCTCGTGTCAATCGCGCGTCGCGCGGCCAGGTTTTAGGGCCGGCAATTATTGTATCGGGAGCCGGCAGAGCGCCGGGTGCGGCGACCGTACGACCCGCGCGCCCACTCACGCCGCAGCCCGCGGCGTCTCGACCGGGAGCCGCTCGGACGCAATCTTCGCCCGGCCCACTTCTGCACAGTAGGTTTTGCCGGTGGTCGACGGCGCTTTCGATTGTTCACAGTAGCGACTAGATCGTATAATCCCGGCTCGATGCGCGCCATCGTGATAAACGCGAATTATCGGATTCGGCCGTTTCGACCGCCCCTTTCGCTCAGATACCGGGCTGGACCGATGAAGCCAGTTCGTAAAGCAAACGGTCCATTGCTGCGAGCTGCGCGTCCTTGCCCGTGACGTTGTAGCGCCGCGCTGTGACCGAAGCGGGAACGTACGAAAGCTCGACGTGCTCGCCTTCTTGCCAGATTACGATCTTGAGCGGCAGTTCGAGCGCGAATGGCGGGAACGCATCCATGAGCGGCGTGCCGCCCTTCGGATTTCCGAAGATGAGCAGCATCGTGGGCCGCAGCTCCAACCCGGCTTCCGCGGCCGCCGCCTGCTGGTCGAGCGCCAGGAATAAGGTGCTGCCCGAGGCGACGATCGCCGCCGACAAGCGCGCGACCGTCTCCCCGAACGCGTACCCGCTGCGTTGGATCACGGCGAACCGTGGCCCGGCGTCCGGCGGCGCGATTTCGTCCATGTGACTCCGTTTCTAAGCGATCCTCGAGGATATTTCGTTCGCTCGGTCCGACCAACTTCTAATCGGGCGTTCACCGTGCGCCGGTCTTGCCGACAACGCCGCTCGTCGGGACTACGTTGATTGAACAGTCTCCCAATCGCTTGAGTCGCGAAAGCCGAACCCCCTTGGAATTCATCGCTCTACGCGCAGCGGCCGTCTTATCGGCGGGCGTGTTTCTCATGGGCCCGCTCGCGGTGCGCGCCCAGGACGTTCCCGCTCCGTCGCGGGCTGATCTTCTCGTCGTCGGGGGGACGCCGGCCGGCGCGGCCGCGGCGCTCGCGGCGGCCCGGCGTGGCGAGCGCGTTACGCTCGTCTCGGCGACCGGCGACCTCGGCGGCGTGCTCACGGGCGCGATGATGGATCAATGGGATCTCAACGTCGCGCCCGACGGTGTGCCCATCGAAGACGGGATCTTCGAAGAGATGTACGCCCGGCTTGGCGACGTGTTTGCCCCGGAGACCGCGGCCGGCGTGCTCGCGCGCATGGTCGCCGGACAGCCGCGGATCACCGTCGTTCTCGATGAGGTTCCCGTCGCCGTCTCGACTGTAAACTTCGCCGGAGGGGCGTCTGTCGACGGCGTGACCTTTCGCAGCGCTCGGACCGGGGTCACGAGCGAATTCGCCGCGCCGTACGTGATCGATGCGACCGACGATGCCGCCGTTGCGGCGCTCGCCGGTGCGCGCTACGACGTCGGACGTGAAGATAGCGGCATCGACGATCGTACCCAAGCCGTCACGCTGATGTTCACGATTACCGGCGTCGATTGGGACGCACTCGCTGCTGCGTACGATCCGGCGAAGTACGGTGCCGGCGGCGTCGTCGAACGCCGGGCGTGGGGATATTCGGATATCGTCAAGGACTATCGGCCGCTCGACCCACGCGTGCTGGTGCGCGATCTCAACCTCGGGTTGATGCCCGGCGGTGACGTCTCCGTCAACGCGATCGATGTGGTCGGAATCGACGGCCTGCGTCCGGGCGACCTCCGCCTTGCGCGGCAAGTCTCCGAACGCGAATCGGCCCGGCTCGTCGCGTACCTTCGTCCTCGGCTCCCGGGGTTCGAACGCGCCCGCTTGGGTTATTTTGCGCCCGACGTCTACGTTCGCGAGACGCGTCACATCGCCGGCCTCGAGCGGCTGACCACGAGCGACGTCTGGTTCGGCAAGGTGCCGGCAGATACGATCGGACTCTCGTCGTATCCGATCGACCTCCATCCCGTCGACGCGACCGACGAGCCGGCCTATGCGCCGATCCGCCACGTCTACGGAATTCCGTTCGGCGCGCTCGTCCCGCGCGGATTCGCCAATCTGCTGGTTGCGGGACCGGCGATTTCCGCTTCGCACCTCGCATCGGGCAGCGCGCGCGTTATTCCGACGACGATCGAGGAAGGCGAAGCCGCGGGCGTTGCCGCGGCCCAAGCCGACCGCGCGCGCATCGACTTCATCGCCGTATGGCGCGACCGGAATCAAATCGCGGCGCTGCGGCGCGATCTCCTCGCGAACGACGTCGTGCTCGCGTTGCCCGTTGCGGTCCACGCGGATCGAGTCGCGCTCGCCGAACGGCGCGGACGCGGTTGAAGCACGGCGGCACGGCGAGGTACCGCTTAGGCTAAGCGGGATCGCCATGGCTTTAGGTCAAGCCGTCGCGTCGGTCTCGGGCGGCCAATGATGGATCGCGCTCCTCCGGAGAACCGAACCCGCCGCCGCCGGCCGTGCAGATCTCGACGGTGTCCCCACCCTCGAGTTGCAGCGTCGTTTTGGCGGCGAGTGCCGTGCGAACGTCGTTGCGAACGAGCGTATGGGAGCCAGTCCGGCCGGCGTGCCCGCCCGCCGCGCCGCGCGGTGCGACGCGGTGACGTTCGGCGAGAAGCGAAAGGGTCGCCGTGCCGCGCGCGAGTTGGAAGCTTCGAACGAGTCCGGTGCCCCCGCGGCAGCGTCCGGCGCCACCGCTCTTCTCCGCGAACTCGTAGCTCACGATGCGCAGGGGAAAGTCGCGTTCGATCGCTTCGATCGGGGTGTTGAGCGTGTTGGTCATGTGGGCGTGGATGCCGTCGATGCCGTCCGCGTGCGGCCGGCCGCCCATGCCGCAGCCGTTGGTTTCGTAGAACGACCACGGCACGCCCGAGTCGATGCCGCCCATCATGACGTTGTTCATCGATCCGCCGCTTTGCGCGGGAATCACCTCAGGAGCGAGTTCTCCAAAGGCGAGCAAAACGAGGTCTGCATTGCGCATCGAGGTCTCCACGTTGCCGCCGGAGACCGCCGCCGGGCGGCGTGGATTGAGGAGCGTTCCGAGCGGAACGTGAACGTCGATCGGGCGAAAGACGCCCTCGTTCATCGGAATGGTCGCATCCGTCACGGCCCGCAGCACGTAGTAGATGCCGGAGAGGGTTACGCCGTAAACGGCGTTGAGCGGTGCCGCGACCGCTTCGGCCGTCCCGGAATAGTCGAGTCGCACGCGGTCGCCGTTCTTCGTCAGCCGCAGCCGCAATTCGATCGACGGCGCGCCCGTCATGTCTTCGAGCACGTCGGAAACGCGAACGTCCCCGTCCGGCAGATCGCGCAAGGCCGCGCGCGTGCGCGTTTCGCTCGCATCGAGCGCGCGCTCGATCGCGGCTTCGAACGTCTCGAGGCCGTACCGGGCGATCGTTTCGAGCACGCGCCGCTCGCCCGTGAGATTACCGGCGATTTGCGCGCGCAGGTCGCCCGTGCGCGCGCGCGGCGTCCGCGAGTTGGCGCGAAAGAGTTCGAAGGTAGCTTCCACCGGGACGTCTTCCGCGACCAACCGCAGCGGCGGCGCGATGAACCCTTCGGCGAAGAGCTCGCGTGCGTCGGGCGGCATCGAGCCCGGCACGGCGCCGCCGACGTCGGCGTGATGCGCCTTGTTCACCGCGTACGCAACGAGCGCTCCGGCGGCGAAGATCGGCCGAATCACCGTCACGTCGTTGAGATGGGTGCCGGCGAGGTACGGGTCGTTGACGACCCACTGCTCGCCTGGCGCGAATGCGATGCTACGCTCCGCGAGCCACGCGAGCGTCGCGCGCAGACCCCACGGCAGCGAACCCAAATGCACCGGGATGTGCTCCGCCTGCGCGACGAGCCGGCCGCGACGATCGAAGATCGCACACGAGTGATCGAGGCGCTCCTTGATGTTTGGCGAGTACGCGGCGTTGCGGATCGCAATACCCATCTCTTCGCTCGCATACGTCAGCGACGACGCTACGATTGCGGCGGTTATCGGATTTAGCGAGCGCGCTTCTCTGCGACGGTCGATTTGGTCGCCGGCTTTCATAAGCGCCTCACAGAGTGCCGTCTTCTAAGATGAGGTTGCAGGAGGCGTCGACCGTTGCCCTCCAATGCGGGGCTACGTACGTCGTCGCGTCGTACTGCTCGACGATTGCCGGCCCATGCAGGATCGTACCGTTCGTTAAGCGTTCACGCGAGAATACCGTCGTCGGCTCAAAGCTCGATCCATTCCAGACCGGTCGTTCCTCGAGCGCCGCCATGGTAAAACTGGGCGCCGGGACGATCGATCGCCGGCGACCGTGATCGCTATTGCGATCGGTATCGGTATCGGTGTCGGCGCCGGTATCGGTGTCGGCGCTTTCCGTGGCCGAGTCGAACCGCTGTTTCTGCGTTCGACCGATTCCGATCGCGCGCACCGTGACGACTTCGACGGTTTCGCCGGGGACGGAATACCCGTAACGTTGCGTGTGACGAGCGTGAAACGCCGCTAATGTGGACGCGAACTCACCACCGGAAATCGTAAGTTCGAATGACTGCCCGGCATAGCGCAGATCCAATTCCCAAAGGTACGCGCGGTCGGCCGCCGCGACACCTTGCGCAGCGAGTGCGCGTTCCCCGGCCTCTCGCAGCTCCCCGAAAACCGCTTCGAGCATCGCCCAAGCCGCCGGATTGGCAACGACTCCGACCGACCGGCTGAAGACGACGCGCACGTCGGCCGCCAGGAGCCCGTTTGCCGAGAACACCCCGGGATGCTCGGGAATGACGATGCGCCGCACGCCGATCTCACTTGCCACCGCGCAAGCGTGCAGCGGGCCGCCGCCGCCGAAGGCGACGAGCGTGAAGTCGCGTGGATCGTAGCCTCGCTCGACGGAGACGATGCGCAAGACCTTCGCCATCTCGGAATCGGCGATGGCGAGGATGCCCGCTGCCGCCGCCGTGACGTCGCCGTCGGTCACCGTCGCAATCGACGCAACCGCCCGGCGGGCGTTCGCGGCATCGATCGGAAACGCGCCGCCCAGCAGCGCGCGCGGGTTGAGGCGGCCGAGGACGACGTTCGCGTCGCTGACCGTCGGCTTGTCGCTGCGCCCGTAGGCTGCGGGACCCGGATCCGCTCCGGCCGAGGCCGGTCCGACGCGCAGTGAGCCCGCTCGGTCGATCCAGGCGATCGTCCCGCCCCCGGCGCTGACCTCGGCGAGATCGACGAACGGGAAGCGCACGGGATAGCCGCTGCCTTTCTGCGCGCGTCCGCTGTGGGTCGCGCCGGCCGCTTCGAATTCGGTCGCGATTTCGGGCGTTCCGTCGAGGATCGTGCCGGCCTTCGCCGTCGTGCCGCCCATGTCGAAGGAGAGCACGCGCCGCAGGCCGAGCGTCTGCCCGAGAAATGCCGCGGCGATCACGCCGCCGGCCGGGCCGCTTTCGATTAACGAGGCAGGCCGGGCGGCGGCGGCTTCGACCGACGCCATGCCGCCGTCCGAGCGCATCACGAAAAGCGGCGCGCGCACGCCCGCCTCGCGCAAGCCCGCGGCGAGCCGGTCGAGATACCCTCGAACCGCCGGCATCAGCGCCGCATTGACGACCGCGGTCGAGAAGCGTTCGTATTCGCGAAATTCGCGGACGAGTTCGGCCGAGCGCGAGACGTGAACGTCGGGCAACAGCTCCGCGAGCCGTCGGCCGATCGCGACTTCGTGCCCGTCGTCGACGTACGCATGAAGCAACCCGATCGCGACCGTCGTAATTCCGCGCCGCGCGATTTCACTCGCGATCGCATCGACCTCGCGCAGGTCGAGCGGAACGGTGACGCTTCCGTCCGCTTCGCGGCGTTCGTGCACGACGAACCGGTCCTCGCGCCTAGCCAGCGGCACCGGCCGTTCGACGCCGAGATCGTAAACGGCGCTACGATTTTGACGACCGATTTCGACGACGTCGCGAAAGCCCGCCGTCGTGACGAACGCGACGCGCGGGAGTTCGAGGTGTAACTGCCCGAGCAAAGCGTTCGTCGCAATCGTGCTCGCGTGGGCGACGAGTGCGATGTCGCCGGCATCGTCGCGGGTCGCAACGAGTTCCGCGAGCGCTCGCAGCGCTCCGACCTCCGGGGCGCGTGGGGTCGTCGGAACCTTCAAGCGCGAGAGCGCGCCGTTGGCATGCCGCGCGACGACGTCGGTAAACGTGCCGCCGACGTCGATTCCAACCCGCATCGCCTGCCGTTCCAAGACTGCGTCGAAAGATCCCACTCGGGTGGGATGCGCCCGGAGGATTAGGTCGCGGCTTGCGACGCTCTTGGCGGTTCCCCTACCGGCGGCGTCAAGATCTTACCGCGATTGCCTTGGACGCCGATCAGCACGTCGCAGGTCGCTTTGGCCGCGATGATTTCGATCGCGCTGCCGATCGGCGCGCCCGTATACCGGCCTTCGCGATATGCGCCGAGCACGATGAGGTGGGCGTCCTTGCGCCGGGCGAGTTCGAGCACGCCCTGCGCCACTTGGCGCGTCAACGAAATGTCGGTCTTGATCTCGACGTTATTCTTGCGGCCGATCGACTCGGCGATCTGCAACACGCCCATGGCCTCGCGCCGCTCGCGTTCCATTTCGGCGTCGAGCGGGAGGGTATGCGGTACCTCGATGATGTAGGCCGCGAGCAATTCGGCGCGCTCGCGCCGCGCGACTCGGACCGCAAGCGATAGCATGTGTTCCGAGTGGATCTCTTGCGAGAAGACGATGATGATGCTGCCGATGATCTCGTCGACCTCGCGCTCGGTCGCGCGGGCGGCGCGTTCGGCGGTCGAGGTCGGCGGGTGGAGCATCCAGTAGAGCGTCGCCGAAATTGCAACCAAGACGGCGAAGGCGAGCAAGATGCCGACGCCGCTCGGTGCCGCGTGGGTGACGGACGCAGTCGAATTCACGAGCGGGTACGACGCGCGGTCAGGTAGTCGCGAAAGCGGAACACGGCGAGCAAGATCATCGCGGCCCCGAGCGCAAATGCGGGCAGCGCGCGAAGCGAGAGGCCGCTATCGAGAAGCGTGCGCACGACGATCGTCCCACCGAGAACCGCAAAGACGGCGCCCGTCACGAGCCGCACGCGCGCGTAGGCTTCGCCGCGCACGAAGTTCCTCACCGCGCCGGCCCCTTCCCCGCCACGGCAGCCGCCGCCGCCGCGGCCGCAACGTCCATGCGTCGCACGTTGAGGAGATACTCGTCCATCATCTCGAGTTCGCCCGCTTCCTGCAGGATGTTAATTTGCGCCTTGCGCCAGTCGTGCGTCTGCGAGCCGAAGACCGGCAGTGCCTTATGGCGACGGTAAATGAGATAGCCGCCGATGCCGCAGAGGATCCACAGCGGTCCCGCGACCCGTCCGATCTCGTGCGTGATCATCGTGAACGCCAAAATCGACACGATCCCGAAAAACCCGATTACGGCAACGACGGGGAATTCGACCCGATTGCCGCGGTACGTGAACGGAACGTTGAACGGCATCTTGAAGCGCCGCGGGCTCTGCGAATCGTTCAACCGTAAAGCGATGAGGGCGATGAAGACGAACGAGTAACTCGCCGCGGCGCCGAAGGCGTAGAGATCGCCGAGAAACGTGATGCCGTCCTCGCCGCGGAAGAGTCGCGCGTAGACGTGCTTGACCGGCGGCGAAAGGCTCGGCAGCGACGCGAAAATCAGCTCGATGATAGCGAAGCCGCAGAACGTCATGATCGAGATCGCCGGGGTGCGGAACTTCTTATGAACGCGCTGAAAGATGCTGGGCAAGAGATTCGTGCCGCTCATCGCATAGGCGATGCGGGAGCTGCCGAACACGCCGGAGTTGCTCGAAATCAAAAGCAAGATCGCACCGAGCAGCGGCACGTAGAGCGCGGCGAGCACGCCGAAATACGGCACGTAGGACGCAAGTACCGCCACCGCCGCGCCGTTGTTGTTTTCGTTGCCGAGATAGTGCCACAGCGCCTGGGCGTGACCGTGTGCGTCGGGCGGAATCGCCCGCCAGGGCTGCATGCCCAGAGCCAGATTGGAATAGGCCAGGGCGAAGATCAAAATCGTGAGGATCAGGCTTATCGAGGTGCGCGGGATGACCGACGCCGGCCGCTGCGTCTCTTGCGCGGCCTGCGAGATCGACTCGAGCCCGACGAAGGAGATGATCGCGAGCGACACGCCGTTCATGAGGTTGAACGGCGTCGGCCAGGAGACGCTCATCGTGTGCACCAGCAGATGCGGCTGAAAGGCAAACAGAAAGCCGAAGAAGAGGATCGTCGTCTCGCTTACGACGTCGAGCCCGCTGACGAATTCGTTAAAGGCCGAACTTTCGCGCACGCCGATGATGTTGAGGATCGCGAGGCCCGCGATCACGATGAAGACGACGATGAAGTGCACCCACGGATGATCGACGAAACTCAAAACCGGCACGAGTTTGCTCAAGTAGTCGATGCAGCTCCACGCGAAGAGCACGATGTCGATCGTGAAATCGAGTAGGACGGCCCACCCGGCGATAAAGCCGAAGATGTCGCCGAGCCCGCGAAAAACGAAGTACTGGCCGCCGCCGGCGACCGGGTAAGCGGCGGCGAGTTCGGTGTACGCAAGACCGATGCACACGTACACGATTCCCGCGAAAAGAAACGCGACGTTCGACGCTCCGGCGGCGGCGCCGAGCACGAGGCCGAGGCCGACGAAGATGTCCGCTCCGACATCCGAGTAGCCCCAAGAGAACGAACCCCAGGGGGTGACCGAACGGCGTAGCGACGGCTCCTCGGCCGGCGCTGTCGCGAGGTTAGCGGTTGCCATGTCGACATCGCTTCGTTCGGCGTTCGCGATAGGGTTGCGCGGTCACGTCGCGTGCGTCCCCGTCCCGTCTTTCGAAATCCTGCGGACGCCTGCCGGCCGAGCGCCGGCCGTGCTGCAGTTCATGTGAAGGCGCCGCGGTACAGGCGAATCGACGCGCCGTCGATGGCGACCACGTCGAAACGGACTTTCGCCTGCGGTGCGAGGAACTGAAGATAATCTTCCGCCACCGCGCGCATGCGCGCCCGTTTGCGCCCGTCGACGGCGCTCAGCGCGCTGCCGAACGTGCGCGACGAGCGTGCCTTGACTTCGACGAAAACCAGCGTCTCGCCGTCGCGCGCGACGATGTCGATCTCTCCGTCCGGCGTGCGCAGATTGCGCCCTTCGATTCCCCAACCCAGGCTCGCGAGGTAGCGGACTGCCAGCTCTTCGCTCGCGCGTCCGAAAGCGGCGCGGCTCACAGCGCGGCCCGCACCCGCCAAAAACCGCGCCGGTGGTGCTCGCACGGTCCGTGCCGCTCCAGGGCCGCGATATGGCGCGCCGTCGCGTAGCCTTTGTGTTCGGCGAAACCGTATTCGGGGTGAACTTGGTCGAGCGCCACCAAGAGCGCGTCGCGATGAACTTTCGCGACGATGGAAGCGGCCGCAACCGACGCACATTTCGCGTCGCCTTTGATCACGGGCAACTGCTCTCCGGCGAACGAGCGGACGCGCACGGCGTCGGTCAAGAGGAAATCCGGGACCGCGGAAACCGCTGCGAGCGCACGCTCCATCGCGAGCACGGAAGCCCAGTAGATGTTGAGGCGTTCGATTTCCGCAACCGACGCTTCGCCGATGGCCCACGCCACCGCGCGCGTCCGGATCTCGAGCGCCAGCGACTCGCGCAGTTCGCGTGGCACTTTTTTCGAATCGTCGAGTCCGCGTAACATCAACGGTCCGTCGATCACGACGCAGGCCGCGACGACGGGACCCGCGAGCGGGCCGCGCCCGACTTCGTCCATGCCGCCGACGAGCGTGAAGCCGCGGTCGCGCGCCTCCGATTCGTAGCGGTGCAGCCGCACGAGCCGGCGCCGTTCGCGTTCGCGGGCGAGCCGTTTCTTGCGCGCCGCTTCGGTCACGTCGCGGGCGCCGTTTCGAGCGTCATGCGTCCGAATTTCCCCTCGCTCCAATCCTTGATGTACGACCAGGCCGCGTTGTGCGTGTCGAGGATCGTACCGCGCCGCACGAAGCCTCGCGATTGCGCGAATGTTTCCAAATCCGGTACCGTCGTCGCCGGGTCGCTTGCGAGGAGCCAGCGATGGAAGCGCGCGACCACGTCCTCGGCATCGAATCGTGCGCGAGGCACGGCCCCAACGAAGGCGAGCTTCCACTGCGCTTCGGGCGTGTCGATCTTCGGGACGAGGATGCCCGCCGTGTCCATGATCTCGAGTGCGTCGCCGAGGCGAAACCACTGGCGGTGTTTGGTCACGCCGGCGCGGTCCTCGGCGCGTGCGACGTTGCGGCCGGCGATCGCGTTGATCGCCGTCGACTTGCCCGCGTTCGGGATGCCGAGCACGATGGCGCGCGCCCCGCGCCGGCCCCCCGCCGCGGCCAGCCTCTCGAGCGCCGTGCGCAGGCGCTCCACGCCGCGGCGGTCCTTGGCATCGACCGCAAACGCCGGCCGGCCGGCCGCCGCGTAATACGCAATCCACCCCGCCGTCTTCGCCGGCTCCGCCAACTGCTCGCGCGTGAGCACGAGGATGCGCGGCCGCTTTCCGGCGATTGCGGCGAGCGCGGGATTGGTGCCGGAAAGCGGCGCGCGTGCGTCGGCGACTTCGATGACCACGTCGATCGCGTGCATGTCTTCCGCGAGGCGTCGCATCGCCTTGGCCATGTGTCCGGGGTACCATTGGATCGTCGCCTCGTTCGCGACCGCGCGCGGCATCAGCGCAACGCCCCGATCCGGCCCGGCGGCCAGAGGCCGAACGCTGCGTGCCCGATGAGCTCGCTTGCGGGCACGAAGCCCCACGTCCGGGAGTCTTCGCTCACGGGCCGATTGTCGCCGAGCACGTAGTACGCATTCGGCGGAACGGTCACGGCGCCGAAGGTCCGGTCGTCGGGAAATCGGACGTATGGCTCTTCGAGCTTCGTGCCGTTGACCCGAACCGTACCGCGCTCGATTGCGACCCGGTCGCCGGGCAATCCGACGACGCGCTTGAGGTACACACTCGGCCCCGTGCGAAGGTGGCGAAAGGCGACGATGTCACCGCGCCGCGGGGCCCGGAGGCGGTACGCCAACGCGTTGATGAGCACGAGTTCGCCTGTGTCGATGCGAGGTTCCATGGAGTAGCCGCTCACTTCACCCGGACGCAGCCCCACAACCGCAAAGGCGATGACGGCGAGCAGGGCGACTTGCCACACGAGATTCGCCGCCGTCCGCAAACGCGCGCGTCTTGGCACGACTGGCCGTTCGCTCGCGCCGCCCCCAATACCGTTCGGAGTATCGCTAGTGGAGGATGCCGATACGGTTGGGGGGCCAGAAGAGCAAGAAGGCGTGCCCCGTGAAGCCGCCGTTCTTGCCGGCCTCAGGCCCGCTCGCGAATTGCCCGTGCAACTGTGCGAAGCCCCAAATATGCGAGTCTTCGGAGTTGTTGCGATTGTCGCCCATCATGAAGTAACAATTGGGCGGGATCGTGTCCGGTGAGGTCCAGGCACTCTTGGGCGGAATGTTCGCTTGCGACGGGTCGAGCGGGGTTCCGTCGACGTAGACGTTGTAGTTCTTGACCTCGAGTTCGTAATTCGGCTTCTCGGCGATGTACGGCTCGGCGAGCGCGACCCCGTTGCGGTAGACGACGCCCGCGTGAATGCGAAATTTCTCGCCCGGACTTCCCATCAAGCGTTTGATGAAATCGTTGGTGGTGGCGATCGGCGGCGGAAAGACGACGATGTCTTCGTCGTGCGGTTTGGAGATGCGGTACTCGAATTCGTTCACGAGTAAAACATCGTGAATCTGCAAGGTCGGTTCCATCGATCCCGAGGGAATGAAAAACGTTCGCACGACGAACGTGATGAGAAACAGCGCGACCAAACCCGCCACGATGAACGCGTCGAGATACTCTTTGAGCACGACGCTGACCGGCGGCGACGGGGCCGCACTCGGCGCGGGGCGTTCGCCCATGGCCACAATCGTTCCACCACCGCTCGAAACGGGCGCGGGGCGCAGCGAGAGGATGCCGCGGACGACGGCGAGCACGCAGATCAGACCGAAGAGTTGGAGTGGCGTCATGGGACGTGCCTTACGACCGTACTAGCGCGCTCGGCGCACTAACGAACGGCCTTCTTTTCTTTGATACGCGCAGCCTTGCCGATCTTATCGGAGAGGTAGTACAACCGGGCGCGGCGCACGATGCCGCGCTTGCTGACTTCGATTTTCTCGACGCGGGGGCTGTGAACCAGAAACGATTTCTCAACGCCGACGCCGTGGGAGATGCGCCGCACCGTGATCGTCTCGCCGATCGCGCCGCCCTTGCGCACGATCACGACGCCTTCGAACATCTGGGTCCGCTCTTTGCCGCCCTCGACGATCTTCGAGAAGACCTTCACGGTATCACCGGGCCGGAAATCGGGCACATCGGCCTTGAGCTGTTCCCGTTCGAGCAGATCGATGACGTTCATTGGTTCCTTAGCACCCACATATATCGGCGGCCGCAACGGGTCGGACCCGGGCCACCAGGACAACCCCGGGATCATAGCACGCAAGCGGCTCTAAATCAATGTTGAAGCCTGGGCTACTCGTCGGAGAGCAGATCGTTACGGCGGGCGATCGTGCGGGCGCGGGACTGTTCGCGGCGCCAGGCGGCGATCTTCGCGTGGTCGCCCGAGAGCAGGACCTGCGGGACGTCGGCGCC
>Ga0116227_10009653_pt1 | contig 17374 bp, 9 predicted proteins | sample S1TSphgellanicum_FD_89693 | JGI IMG/M metagenome (GOLD analysis project Ga0116227, IMG submission 89693) | Host-associated microbial communities from peat moss isolated from Minnesota, USA - S1T2_Fb - Sphagnum magellanicum MG | ecosystem: Host-associated > Plants > Peat moss > Unclassified...
AATGAAAAGGACAATTGCAAATGAGCGAGAATTAAAACTTTCCTGCTTCCTTCTCTAAGGCGATTGCAGAACGAATTAATATAATGAAGCCTCAAGAAGAAGTTAATTTGCCAATCGTTGTTGCCGACGTTGCTGTTGTTATAAGAAGTGTTTGAACGCTTTCAACGCACAATAACGAAAACTACTCTTGGCAATAACATTAATATTTTTGCTTTTAGGTTTTTCATTATTCTCTTTTTTTTTTTTTTTTTTTTAATTTGTTTTTTGTGCTTTGTCTTCCATGTACAAACCTAGTCAAAGAAGCCTTGCGTTGATGTTGATCGTACCATTGAATGTTCGATGAAGTCCTTGTTTGGATTATCAAACTTAACTATAAATAATAGCAATAAATCAATTGTTCACTTTTCTTGTTCTATTCATTTGTAGTCTTGTGTGTCAACCTGTGTAATTTTTGATTATAATGTCATTGACAATGATGGTGTTATGTGGGTTAATGATGATTTTGTAGTTTGCTTGTTGCTAATGATCTACAATCTTTTGATTCTTGTGTTGTTGAAATTGATTTTAGTCTTTTTGCAAGTTTCTACAACCTTTATGTTCCCTTGTTTATTGAGGATTTTGAAGTTTCAAGTGATTTTTTGGGTAGCTCATACCTTGTAATTCCAACAAATTTTGATGAAATTCCTATTGAGCTTGAAAGTAAAGTCGTTCATACTAAAAATAAATTGCTTAAAACTCTATTATCTAGCAATGATACACTTTGTCTTCATAATATTGTATTGTTCTAATGTTGATGATGCATGCCCAAAACATTGCTTTTTGGATATTGATGAAAAGGAGTTGTAGAATGTCAAGAAAGGCAATCAAAGAACAAGTAGACATGCAAAAATGTGGGCCATAAATGCATTTGATTAGTGGTGGGAATTTTGGGGTTTTGACACCAAGAAATCCATTATAGATTTGGTAAAAGATGAAAACATTTTTATGGAATTGGTGGACATGTTGTCTATGTTCATTCCTTAAGTTGCATAAAAGGACAACTTATACATTCCAACAATGTATGAATCTTTGAATGCAATTTTATAATTTTGTTTTTTTATTCTAGGTTTATATTTTGCAATGTTTGTTTATGTTATCTTACTTTCTAGGTTATGTTATTTCTTTTTTACTTGCAAATGAAATTTCAAATGTGCTTGTGATTTTATTTTTATTTTTTTAATGTAGTCAATTCATTATTTTTTGAATGTTTTTCTAAAATGGTAATAGTTTAAAACTTTGACATCAAGTAGATTTTGTCATTTATTGACTTTGTTTATTACATTCAAGTATCTCTCGCTCTAATTTTGTGTATGCATGTTTTTTTGTATATGTGTCCTTGCTTAAAGAAATTTACAATTGTTGATTAGGGTTTTTGATTTGGGTAGTTGATGCATTATTTATGTTTTAATTTTTCTCATTTGCGATGCAACATACAATCATTAGTTAGAACAATTAGATAATTGATAAGGTAAAGACAAAACAACGCATTGTTGAAATTGGGAAAACACTTGTAGCGCCTTTCAATATTTTCATAGATGTTAGGTTTCAACGTGTTAAATTAGTTGGTGATGAAACAACTTTACGAGCTTTTGATGTAGGCCCTAGTAAAACATCAAAAAGTTTGATGTCTTATATATTGATGAAAAGAAAAAGATGTTGGCATAGGAGATGTGTCAACCAACAACATTTATAGAGCTAAATATGTGCTTTGGTTATTTTATATGCATAATTTTTTCATCCATGGTTGTCAAGAACTTAGGAATGTGGATTTTAAAAAGTTTTGTATTTTGCAATTGCCTATTGGTGTGGTACTAAAATTTTGTCAAGGTGTGTCAAAAAAATTGGCATATCACAAAACAATCTTTTGATGTGCATCAACTTGTAATTGATTACCCTATACCTAATGTCATTGTCATTTTATTGATTGGCCTTTTAGTTAGTTCGAGTGATACCTTCAATTCTTGTGTGCTAAATTGAAGTGCAAGTTGGGTGATGATGTTTAACTTACCATGGCATTAGTTGGTCAAAACCAATTATGGCTTATCGTTGATAAGCTCACAATAGTTTTTCCTAATTAAAAAAAAAAGGTTTTGTTTAATAAGACTAGTAAAAGGATCAGTATAACATGCATGGAAGAGGTGCTTTTACCAAAAGAATATGGAATGGAATTGACTAGCCATAGAAACTTGATCTTTTATTGGAAGTAAATGTTTTTTGTTGTGTTTCAAGTTTGTTTGTTTTTTACAATCTTCTATTTGCTTGAATTTTTTATTATTGCAATTTTTGGTTTGTTTTAATTTTTTGCAAGTTTTTGTTTGTTACAATTTTTTGCAAGTTTCTATTTGCTTTGCATAGGTTCTAGTTTTGGTTGGTGTAAGTACAATTAGATTGATAAACATTTGTGTGGTAGAACTTTACAACATATTATAAGTGGTGAGATAAAAGACATTCATCTTCTATGTTATGATGAGGCATTGAATGACAAGAAAGTTGCATTTGAGAAGGTCAAAATGAGTTACATTTGAGAAAATTAAACTAAATAATTACTTGTGTGTTTAGATAGTTGATTTTCTATTCACTGTGCAATCATTTTTTGTGATGATTCTTTATTATAGGAACTTGAATGCAAAAAACAAGCACTTGGTAGTGGTCTTCCTACTCTTGAGGGTTTTGTTATTAATCTTGATGTTGTTGTTGGTTCAAGTTCTACTTTGGAGAAAGCTACTAATAAATCCCTTGTTGAGTTGGATGACAATGTTTTTGATGAGTTGTTTGGAAGTGAACTCCTTAAATACAAGGATTGATTGGAGTCTATATTAAATCATGTGTCATTGGGTGTTGTTAATTTGAACATTTGTTTTGGTCATGTGTTTAGAAAGTTGCAAAACTGCCCAATTGCAATTAGTTATATGGTTGACCCAAGAAAATGTGTTTTTCCTTTGGCAACTACAAGTGTGCTTGTGCTTCTGGGAGTGTTTCAACATTGGAAGATACCTAAAATCTAGCTTGATTGATGTGCATCTATTGGTACTTATGTTAAAACATAGTTAGTTTTTGTTCATGCTTGCTATGGGATTTCACTTTTAATGTTGCTTCAACACCAAAGTTGACAACAATTGTGGATTTTGTGGAGGCAATTGGTTGCTACATTGCATTGTAAAGACATTAGTTCTTTCAATATGAATTTCAACATTTTTTTGATGGTGGACTTAGGCTTGATTAATTGAGACTTAATTTTAGCTTGATGGACTTGTGATTTACAATTTGCAAACTTTGAATTCACAAATTGAACTACCATGATTTATTTTCTTGTGTTAATTTTTCTTTGTCACATATTTTGAATTTTTTTGAATAAATGAATTCTCATTATCATCATTTGTCATTTTTTTTGGTTTTGTGTTTACTTGTTTTTGTCTTGTCTTGTTTTATTTTTTAATTTTAAGGTGTAGACCTTTTTAAATTAAATTTGAAGTTGTAAAAATATTTTCTTTAAATGAAAAGAAAATAATAATAAAGAATTGAAAAAAATACCTTACAAATTTCGTATTGTTGATTGTTGACCGATACTTTATGAATTTCATTCAATAATACGACGAATTATGATTCAAAACCAACCGAATTTAATGAAGAGAAATTTTTGAAAGTTTACATTTTGAAGAAAATGCCAATGTTGGGCAATTCTTTCTTTTTTATGAGAATTGCCAGTTCTTCCCAACAGTTGAGATAACCAACTTCTGGGTTTTTTTAAATATATATTTTATATTCATGAAAACCAATTAGGGTTTCAATTAAAAAATAAATTTAACCAAGTCAATTATCTTACAAGGTGGTATTCATTAATGTGATAACAATTGGTTTTCATATCCAGATCTCAAATTTATATTCAATTTTGAAAAAAAAAAATCAGTTCAGAAGTATTGAAAAGTAAAAGCAAACTTGTGTAAAGAATGATGAAAATGTTACACAATTTTTTGTATCATAAATTACATTTCCAAGACCTCATCCCTTTCAAATTTCATCAAGATTTACAAAAATCTAAAACCATGAGGGTTTTTATATGTTTGGGTGTCACCTCCCATCGCTAAACCCTAAACCTCATTAAACAAGCGTAGTAAACTAATCCTAAACTTTTTAAACTAGTGCCCTGAGAACCAGATTTTGATTTTGATTCTCTCATAGAATTGACCCGGTTCTGAAATTTCAAAAGAAAAAAGTTAACTGATTTCATTTGGGTGAGAACCGTCAACTTGGTTCTCAAACCAATGATCACCAAGTCTGATACCAATCAATTCTCATTGTGTGAACTGGTTTTGGGCAAGGTATGAAGGGGAGGCAAGTCTTAGAGAATTTGAACTTCTGTTATATACACATCTGACCCATTTGATACCCGATGGCGTTTGACACAAAATTTAATACTCACCCAATGCTGTTACATACTGATTATTGGAAGAGGTAGACCGCAACAATCCCGTCATACAATTTGCTCTCACCCTGGTCTTAAACTGGATTGGCTCTAAATTCTTTGTGAAAATGATCAAAATTGAAAGTTTTAGAGATTCAAAGCACTAATCTCAAGACTGGACCAGAGGTTCTATATTAATTACATAAATCAACTGCAAGAAAGTTGAATGGGGATGAAATTTGTGGCTCAAATCTATGAAACCCCTTTGCCATTCACACATACTCTAACACCCGCACCGGATATGACATTTATAACCAGTGTTAATATCCTCAACATTATACACAACATTAAAATTTTCCACAAGACCAACATTTCAGCTGAAGTTTGCAAAAGAAAAAACTGGCATTTTTAACATCTCTTTCTTTGTCAAGAAAGTTATTCTAAAATTTATAAGGATTATGTTGGTTTTACCCATAGGGAAGGGAAGAAGAGACTACACATTGGTGTAGGATTTGAACATAAAAATTTTGACTCAAAACTTGACCCAATCTGTGAGTGACATTAACAGTTACTATGTGTGCATATGATGGATAACTTACTATGAAGGCTGATGAAACAAGTGCATGGCGGATACTGGAGCCGTGGGTGTGGTGCTTGAGGAGTTTGATGTGTCTTTGATACAATTTCTTCAAGGAATAGTCGGGTCGGCAATGATGTCAGGAGTTGAGTCAAATTGCCATCTCTTGCCCAGCTCCTCCACCTGCACGATAAATAGAAAAGGTTGTATTAGAGTTCCTATCAGTTAAGAACGCAGTCATTGCCAACTATTCATCACCAACTATTCACACACGTTTGGTTGGTGTATGGAATAGCATCACATCTAGAGAACCCACAATGGAGAAGACACCTGCACAGGTCTTGTGCTCAACCTCTGCAGAGCAAAGTGTCCTAGTCTCAGACTCCTATGGCAACCCAGTGTTTGGAATGTAGACAAAATACCCAAGTTTATCAATCAGTGAGTAGTGTGGGAAGGAGTCCAAAAAAGCACATAGAACAGAGCATGACAACTTTGCTAAAGTTGACTTCGAAAAAATTTGATCGGTGTCTCAAAATTTCTTTGAATTTTAATCTCTGAGAGCTTAACAAATAACTAAGTTTTGCCATTTTCCTCTATAATGTCACCTGATGCCCTCAACCACAATTAAGTAAAGCCATTAGCCAACTACAAGTTTGCAATCCAAAACCAAAAACCACTTCAATGTTCTGTCAAAGCACATGAAACTTTCTCAGATAGTGGCAGGCCAACCAATTCAGTTGAAGGAACAATATTCTAGACTACAGCTATGCTAGAGAGAGGCTACAGAGCTCAGTAAGCCTGCTGCTGATGATAAGCCTGTTGAATTCCATTTTCTTCCCCTCGTTTCCTCTCAACCTGCCACAAATTCGAGACACAACATCCAATAACAGTCAGTGCCTTTAGCTCAGTCCTTTTAATTTTCTCGAGTAAGACCATGCATCCCAACTTACAATTCCACAGAATACTTACATTCCTGTTTTCTAGGAACACAAGTGAAAGGGACAAAGAGTGAGCTGGTTAATGTTGTACCTTGAGCCTCCGACCTCCTACAGGAACATTATTAAGACCTTGTATGGCAGATTCTGCAGATGCTGCACTGTCATAGCTCACAAACCTTGAAACCAGCAAAAAATTAGTGTCAGAAACAGCAAGCAACAATGGAACATGGCATCTAGACCCAAGTTCCATATGTCAAATTGTTGATAGTTGAAATCCAAAAACTTACCCAAACCCCCTGTTCCGGCCACTTTCCCTTTCAACACCCACTCTTGCATTGATGACATTACCTGCAGCACAAGAAGACTCAGACCTAAGTTACTCAAATGTTTACACCCATGTTGCTCTTTATCAGATATGTTCTGTGGGGACAGATGTGGATATGGCTCAATCATATCTCATCAGGTGGGCGGTGAAGGGGAGTCAGTCACTGCCTGCCTGGAGAGAGAGAGACCTGACTTCTCAAGAAATGTTCAGGGGGTTGCCTTAAGAGACTTGTGATGGCGCAGGCTCAGTCAAAGTGGTGATGTTTTTTTTTGACCACTTCTTTAACACCAGTCACCAGTGTCCCCTCACCCACAGCAAGAGGATCAAAGAAGAAGATTACCAAAAGGGGCAAAAGTTTCTTTCAAGTTCTCATCTGTGAAGTCATCAGGAATTCGAAACACAAACAAGTTGGCACCAGGGGGTCCCTGCAATTTACCACACTCAGCATGAGCAAGGCAGACAGACTGCCCTCCACTGCTGTATCAGGCGATGCTCCTCTAACAAGTATTGCATGTGGTGGAGGGTATTCAACATATGCTCTTCAATGTCATAGAGCTCCATCAGACCCCCCACATCGAGAAAAGTGGAGTCCATGAGCATGAAAAGTGGTCTTTTAGATCTTCAAAAGTCCTGTCTCAACTAGTTGTAATTTTCAAACAGGGCTCAGAAGCTGGAAGTTATTAACCCAATTTTGGTGATAGATCCCCAGCACCAACTCTCATTTTTGACAAATGGGTTCAACCAACCCAATCTCACTAGACAGTCTTTGTTTGGCCACATGGAAAACGATTGCATTTGGTGATGCAAAGTAGTCTCAAGAGGCAGGAAATTACAATTAGGAAACAATGTACATCCATGAATTGAAACAGAAAGAATTCTGACACACCCAAAACTTGAATTGTACCTGTTGCCTAGGCTGTTCAACAAGCCCATTACTGGATTGTGGCCGACTGTAATTCAATACCTAGAGGAACCACAGCATGCATTATTAGATGCCATAGCAGGATAAAAAGACTACAACAAAACTTCAAGTTACAAGTGAAGGCAACGTAAGTACCTGGACTGGATGCTGTGACCCAACAGCAGATCCAGAATATTGTTGCTGTGAAGTTGACAAAACAACTTTGATACATTAGCTTTTGATACATTCAGGGAATACCCACTCTAATGCTCAATCATGTCTCTTTTAGACTCACATGGGTACAACTACCCACTACAACAAAATGGAATGTGCAAATGCTGTTCTCTGAATATCTCACATGGAGCACCAAAAAGTCACTCACTGACCACGTCATCAACAGATAACAAACTCTTGCCACAATCTTGACCTGCTGCAAGCAATGGGCTCAACTTACAGTGACTGCAGCAATTGGGATTTGCCTTTCCTGTTGCTCAGCAGCAATTAGCTCTTCTGGCTTCTCCCACTGCCATACATCAAGAAAAAAAAACTAAAAATCAAGATTGGTGACCCTCTTCAAGATGTTAAGAAGATGAAAAGATGGATGGCAATGCAGTGGTGAAATTTTTTCCAACACTTTCTTCCTTTCTGGAGACAAATGACAACCAAATAATGAAGTGGTACTTACCTTACTCTCCCCAGTGGCATTATTGTAATAGTACTTGTAGCCCTCAGGTGAAGTATGTTCAGTCCAGTCACAGTTTGCTGGTTTGGCAGGTGATGGAAGAGCAGTCACAGCAGCCAAAACTGTTTGTGGCTGCTGGACAGGAAGCACCCAAGTTGGCTGCACAAGAGAATACAAGTGCCAAAATTGGACTGACATTTTATTCAGTTTCATAGAGATGAAATCAATATATGATCAGGCAGCATATTGAATAACAGTCTTAGACATTGACATAGAAAGACCTGGTTAAAAAAGTACCTGCTGCTGCTGCACAGGTTGGACAACAGGGATCTGATAATATATCTGCAAATACCACTGACATTCATGTAAGTCATCAGTAGCATAGCATAGTATCTAAGGACCTTCGTGGCCCGTCAATCAGCTTGCACATCTGCTTTTGACCAATTCCAATTAGATGCTAAGACTGAAATTAATGGGTTTACGGTTTATGGTTCTCTTCTGGCATTCAACTTCAGCACTTTTTACCACCCAAAACAAGGCAGATATGGGTACAGTAAGCAGCTGAGAATCCTGCTGACTGGTAATACAATTCTCAAGAACAGAATGATTCCTCTCACTCACTAAACACAGCAAGTACTATGCAATTGTTTTCATGAAGAGTGTAAAAGTGCAAAGTGATTTTAAGAACCTGCTGCACTGGCTGGGGCTGAGATTGGGCCTGGCTAGGCTGGAAGGATTGAGTGTGCACGATTTGTTGAGGCACAGCCTGCAAAGAAGCCTGCTGCTGCTGCTGCTGCTGCTGAAATTGCATCACCACTTGCTGCTGCTGCTGCTGCAGCTGTGATTGCACTTGAGGATGTGATGAAGGGACCTGACAAAATTGAAAAAACCCATCAAGCAATCACATAGATATCAAAAACATTTCTTGAACTGGAATATTCAACTCCAATAAATTAGAAGTGACCTCTCATGCTCTGTTTCCACAAGAACTCCTGATGATTTCACAAGAGATGGCAACAGCAGAAGACCACAACTCTTCATGACTTTGAGACCAATAATAACAACAAAAACAAGTGGCGGATGTAGCATCTGATCATTCGGGCAAAAACACTGAGTAGCAAGAATTCAAAGCCATTCACAAAATTAGGAAAGAAAAAAAACCTGCATCTGGCCATAAGCCTGAGGTTGTTGCTGATGGGAGGTGGGGATCCGAACATAGGTCTGCTGTTGCTGCTGCTGCGGTTGCAGTTGTTGCTGCTGAGGTAGCTGGACTGTATATGGTTGTTGCTGCAGCTGTTGTTCGGGGAGCTGGTAATATCCCTGACTTGTTTCCAGACCATGAAAGGTGTTCAGGAATGAACATAGCAATAGCTACCACCACCACACTAGCACACGATCTCTGAGGTCTAATAATATAACACAGAAGATTTGCAACACATACAGGAAGCAGAGACACGATTATAGGTGTGGGTCCATGAGCACAAAACCTAGGGTAAAGCCCACTGACTGAAGGAAGACCATAAAGAAGTACAGCACATTTGTCTAGTAGCACAGCCACCTACCTGTTGCTGAGGTTGCAGCATTCCTGGAGCAGCCATTTGTACTGGAACACTTTGGGGGAGGAGATGGCCATTCATCATAACAGTAGGAGGCCCTACCATTACACCACCCTGCATAGATCAAAAGCTTTACTTACAAGACCTCATGAACCCATCAAGTGTGAACCCTAGATTCTGTCTCTCAACATGAGAAAACAAACTTGAACGGGAACAAATTCTTTCTTCACAATATCCCTGGTTCAAATTGCACAGTCAAGCACAATATGGTCACAACAGACTTGTAAAAGGCTCTTGGTTGAACAAACAAACCCATCTGAATTCACAAGATGCATGCACACACTGACTTGTTGAAGATTCGGGAACATACAGTTTGTGTAACCACCCCCATAACAGAGCCTCCTCCTCTCGGTCCCACAAGTACTCCATATGGGGATGGCCCTGCTTGAGGTTGAGGTGGTCCAACACCTGGCCCACTCATTGGTCTCCACCCCATTGGTGGACCTTGGGCAGCCAAGTATCCCATCTGCGGTTGCTGCATAGTCCTATTCCAAAACACAGAAAAGCTGTAGAATTGAATTTCTTGGTGTGCTTTATGATTGCAAGGCTAGTGACCTAGAATGAGGAGATACCCTGCCAGTTTCACGTTGGACCACACACCTCAGTTCTCCTGTCACTTGTCCCGGTCCAGGACTGAAGCCTGGGCCCCCGACACCAGGACCACCAACTCTGCCATCCAGGTATGAATCACACACACTCCCTTTAACTTTCATTCCATAACCAGATATAAACTAGAAACTCATAATCATTACCCAGATGGAACTAGAAATTCAACCCCATCCCTGACTACCCAATTACCCGAAAAGGAGAACCCAGGTACAATTTAGGACACACCTGGCATCAACCCCCTTTGGTCTCTTGGGATCTGCAAATCGTACAGCCAATGGCTGATCACAACCCTGAGTACAGGAAAAAGAGGGAGTTCCCAGAGTGAGCACATTCTTCGGACTGGCCTAATACCAACAGAGAGTGGCACATTGTTTAAGGACCTACTTACACATCCTGGACACTTCATGTTTATTTCTAATGTAAAAATCAGAGTTCAATAATAGCTCATGGAAAGCACAAGCACAAGAAAACATTTCAGAACATTGTCCAAAACTTACAGGCATTGTATAATTGCCATTCAGTGCATTAATTGCTGCTTGTGCCATCTCCCTTTGTGGGTACTTGATAAAGGCACAACCTGCAATCATCTCCAGATAAAGTCAAAATGGATGGATCTAGCTCTGCCTTGCCAGTAACATTGGTCACAGAACTTTGAGTACAGTAACTTCTGCTCTCCACCTACAACAAAGCAGGCATAGAACCCCCTTCACGAATCCCCCAGGAATCTCTTTCCAACCCACTATTTCAGAGACAAATCACAACTTGAAGACTAGAACAAAACCATCATGCAAACAAAATCATCTTGAATAAAGCAAATCCATTTTCAACTGATTTGGAAATTTTGCAATCAAGATTCTGAAAGCTAAAAATGGGCACAAGTACAGACCTCGACTCTGTTTCTGCTCATCACGCATGATATATACATCATCCACTCGACCATATGGAGAAAAGATCTGCAACCACAGATGAACATATCCGTCACGGTCATTCGTTTTTATAGGCTTTCGGTTTCAGAAAGTTGATAGGGCTCACTTCTGTAGTCAAATTAGGACCCAGTGGAAGGCCGGAAATGGGACCCAATGAAAGGCTAATAGGCATGCCAATGCATTACCTAGCAAATAACTCTGTCACTACAGAGAAAAGCATCAAGCAAGCACTTGATGCTCCTGCAATAGTGGGTTTGAGCTTTACCTCTTCTATTTCTTTTTCTAAGGCCTGTTTGTTGAGAGAACCCACAAACAATTTATGCTCCACAGCACCTACCACAAGTCAAAATTGACAGCATCCATGTAAATCCAAGACCCACATGACCGCAGAATGCAAAAAAAGAATTTCTTACTTGACCAAGTTACTCATGCAGACCTTTGACTCTTAAGCCTGAGCTTCCCACATAGTACAACAGTTCTGCACAACACAAGCTATTACAGCCAATGTTCAATGCAGGTTTATGTCTATTGAAAGCGGAAGTTTATACAAATAGCAATATTGATGTCACAATCAAAACCTTTTTCTTACAGAAAGGTAATGCAGGACCACTACCAAGACGGTCACGCTCTCCATCAGCATAACGGACTTGTACTGGACCGGTGCCCTGGGAAGAAGTACAAAGCAGCACTATGAGTTGAACTCACAATGCTCAAGTCTAACATTGTACCATAGCCATTGATGTTTCTGGACCTAGAGACTCATCATTGATTGTAGGGACATTTCTGAAACATGATGTTGTAGCAGTATGATGTTGAACCTGGTCACAAAGAACTAACAGATATCCAATGACAAACAGCTTTGTCCAAATCACCCTAAACCCTAAAACCTAAGACAACATACCCCTGGAAGAGTGCGTTGATTGTTAAGAGCCCTTATGGCCCTCTCCGCCTCCTCAACTGTGCTGTACTTGATGAAACAACAACCTGCAAAATGAACACTTTTGAATCATGAAGTAGAGCCTAATTCTCAAAGACATGCAAGCAGTTCCCACCTTCAGCTATAGGAACATAAAAATTATGAAGGCCCACTTCTGAATGCACACTGAAATAGCAGAAACAAGCTCTGCCTTGTCGATTGCATTGAGTTTTTCATTACTTAAAAGACCTGTTTCACAGCTGAAAATCTGAAAATTGACTGACAATCATGTTTGCAGCTCTGTAACTACCAAAGCAGATATATCAACTGGATGACCCACAAACTTGGGTGTTTGTGACAATCTAGTGAGATTATGAGGGTTTAGGGTTTAGGATCCAGTACATGAAGGAACAGTTTTTGCAAAATTGGTTTCCAGGAGCTCACACATTAATTGGCTGACTGACAAACATTATGTAGTGACAATGACAAGAATTCCCAACTCAAGAAAATTCACAAATTATAGCATCAAATGTGGGCATCCACATTTCCTTCAAGGTGCACATCCAATACAAAGAAACCAACCAAAAAATGCAAAAAATTCAAAATCACAAACACAGGAATGAAGCTTACAACCATAAGCTGTATGAGAATTGATACAGATGATAGTGGTCAATAATCTAGCTAATTCACGGAGACAAGTCAATACAAACATAACCGTAGACTGATTCTGGAATAAACCAATCAAGATTCCACACATAGCTCACACAAACAAATGAGTCTGCATCCAATACTGATGTGAGTAGAAAATTGCAGAAACATGCAGGACAATGGCAATGTGGAGAGCCTCAAACGTTTGGGTATCCATTCAAAGATATCAGTATTCCAAATTGGAGGAACTATGTGTGAGATTGGACATACTCAAGCCTCACAACACACAGGCAATACTCACTCAATAGAGGTTGGTGTGAATAGTACAGGATCCAGCACCATTTCACGGATCTTGGGCCCAGGGCCACAACATTTTTCCCAGCAACAGTCTCCAGATCTTTGATCCCATGATGTACTTCTACCACCAGATCAAAACTAAGGATAAATCTAGGCAGCTGTAATCACCGTGTGTCTCTCTTCAGGTGTTAAATTGAACATATGTACTGTGGGGAGTAGTGCCACACCCCTAAATTGGAATGAAGAACATTGATTGCATCATACATGACTACCTGAGTTGTCATGAGAATAAGTCTGATGCCATTCACAATCATAATGGCCAACATCACATGACAATCACCAGGAGACTTTGCTATTGCACAAGACCATAACTTTTTGCCAACATTCAAACAAGTTTGATTCAAACACCCAATTACTCAGGCATAAAAGACAAAAAAGGGGTTATCCGGTTCACACTTAAATGAGCCACACCCACTCAACAAACACCAACCAAACACATGATTGTTTTCAACTGCACATACACATTTGAGGGGATTGGGACTCAACATGGGCATTGTTGCCATTTATATGGAGTATTATTGATATGCAAAGCCTGGAGAATCTTTACTAGACTAGGGCTCTCTCATCTGAAGTCTAAAACAAACAAACTGGCCTACACTGCAGTCCAAACTGAAGTCTAATCCATCCTATTGATATATGCCTTGGTCCTAGTGAACATATCCCCCACCAACACCCTGGTCAGCACTTAGATTGCCCACTAAGTGAAAAATTACAGACTAGCTGTAAATAAGAACTAATATTTAGCATCTGCCTACATTCTTCCAGGCCTGCTCATCTTTGCATACTCAGCAAGATGTCTGAAAAAAGAATTTGAAACACAAAAATAGATCCAAAATATACAAGTCTATCCGGAATTACTTGAACGGCAAAAGACATACCTTGTTGGGTCCCAGTGCGCTTGTCCTTGATGATTGCTACTTCCAGAACATTCCCATGCTCTGCAAACATAGGCCACACCTGCAAAATTTTCTGACATGACGCCATCAGAAGGTCTTGCTAAAACCCTAAACCCTAAACAATACTTTTCTTTTAAGTTTAACCATGTACCAACAGTCCCATGGTAATTCAAATGCACTGCAAACACAGTTTTCCTCCTCTTCAAGTTGAACTCTGTAAAGGTTCATAGTAGGGCAGCTGAATACAATGATGAATGACCCGGCTGCACTTCGTTTGACATGCTTCAATAAAAATATAAATTGACTCATCTGAATAGCAACAATTGGAAGGTTTCTGTACCTCTTCTTCAGAAATGGTTCGTGGTACAGAACCAACAAAGAGTTTAACAAATGTCACTCCATCTGCAGAGTCTGAAGTAAACAATGAGGTTGTGAGAACCAACTTTGTCCATGTCATGAAATTTCACATCAGACAAGCAGAGAAACTTGAAACAAATTTGATCAGCATCCAGCCACACTCCACACATACATAAATTATGCCCCACATAATGTACTGCACTCCCACCAGCCTTTTCACTGATATAAGTGGCCAGCAAACTACAGAATCTTCCATTATAATAATAATAATAATGGAGAGATGAGCTCATAGGGTTTTGCAGAGATTTTCCGTCTAGCAAGATACCGGAGCAAATCAGAAAGAAGAGGAGGGGAAGACACCAACCCTAATCCTAAAAAAATTGCACGAAAAATTCAACATGCAGTTTTGAACAATAGCAAACATCTGAATTTACAGGTTTAGGTCGAGCTGAATACGACTGAGACCATGACCAGTTTCAGATCTGGCAATGCTCAAAACAGCAACACAAATGAGCAAGCATGAAAAAAAAGGGGAAATCCGACAGTGAAAGAAAGGAAATTGTGCCAGACATCCTCATCAGAAAAACCCTAAACCCTAAAACAGTTTCACCACCAGCAGAATCCATTGCAATATAAGGCACTAAAACGTTACAAAGAGAGACTGCATGGAGGGATTCAAGTTAGAAAACCAACCCATGTTTTCTTTCTCTCAACAACAACATCCTTCAGCAAAATACCCTAAACCCTAAACCCTAAAAAAACACAGAGAGGGTTTTACATACCTTGAGAAGGTTGAGGAAGAAGAGGTACGCCAGAGTTGTCGCGTTTTTGGCCACTCAAGCTGACAGCAGCTACTGCACCACCGCTGCTGGCAAAGCCGTGACTATCAGGTTGCACGTGTTGTTGTTGTTGTTGCTGGTACTGTAGTTGCTGCTGCTGCGGCGGCGGCGGGGGCTGAGAGTGGAGCTGCTGCTGCTGCTGCTGCTGCTGCGACGAATGCATGAGAAGAGTGTACCCATGTCGCTGCAACAACGAAGAAGGCGCCTCCATTTCTTTCGCTGCAACAACAGAACAGCGCCCTTGCTGTCTGTTTGCTGTGTGTCTGTTTGTTTGTTTGTTAGTTACCCGATTGTTCTCAATTCTGGAGCAAAAGAGGAGCGGTTTTTTTTGTTTGAAAAGGGGAAAGATGCACGAGACGATGTCTGATGCAGCCGCCTGCAGGAAGTCGCGGAAGAGGAGAGATGCAGACGAAAGACAAAGTCCGCTGCTGCAAGTCCGCTCCCTCGACTGTCACCGCGGCTGCTGTCACGTGCCTCGACGCTACATCCCCCTACTATCTTTTACACAAATGTTTCACTCTTTTCCATTCCAACGACACAGATCCTCCCCGACCTCTCATCCGACGGTGTCATCCGACCGGGGCGTTCTTCCCCTTCGGAAAGAAAGACTTTCCCACAGACCAGATCTTTTAAAAGCACGTAAGATTTTTTTTCATCCACGAAGAAGCAAGAGTTCATCTTCTTTTCTCTTCTTCTTCTTCCCTTGTGGCTTCATTCATCCATTTTCCTCAGAAAATTGTATCATCCATGATGCAGGTACCTTTAAAGACTTAATAAGATTTTGGCGGTGAATTCGGTTCAGTGTTTTTTTTTAAAAAAAAATTTAGGCGAAATTTCGCCATTTTTCGACAAAGAGATTGGGAATTTTTTGCAATTTTTTTCAAATATAAAATTGACAAATTTTGCTAAATTTTAGGTGTTAAGAACGAAAAAAAAAAACACCGATTTGGTTGTTGTTAATATTATTTCTTGTGATATAGTTGAATTATTATTAATAGTATTTTTGGGAGTGGAATATTTTATTTTATTACTTTTCAACCTGAAAATATGATTTTAAATTTTCACTTATAGAAAATATTTTTCATGAAAAAAATTGACCCAAATTTGCCATATTTCAAGGGAAAAAAATCCCATACTTTAAAAAAAAAACGTCTCAACAAATAGCCATGAATATAAAAAATAATCCCTTTTTTAATTTTCATATTTGGTTTATAGCCAAATTTGGCTAAATTTTCTTTTTAACAATCAAACCTTTGTCTACAATATAAAAAAATTGAAAAAAAATATTTGACTGAATACTTGCGTTAAATTATATGAATATTAATTTAAATAATTCTAATTGCAAGCAAGGTGCCAACATCAATCTAGTATATAAGGTTGCAACTTTGTTCTAAATGGCATGAAAAAACCGTCTAGGCTAATTAGATTCATGCAAATACCAAATTTGTACTTGTCTAAACCTTAATATACCCCCAAAACAATATTCAAACTTAAAGCCCTAACATGTAAGTGTCTATTTAAACATTTTGCGGTGACATTGCTATTCCTTCACCTAGTATGAAGGTTTAAGGTTTACATTTTGTGCTTTGTATTTTGCATTAGGGTGGTAGCAATGTTTGTCAACCTCTAAAAATTTGTGTAAAAATTGATGTTCTTTCTTGAATGTCATTTTTGAAAAGCTCAATGTTGTTGAGTGTTGTTATTGGAAATTTTAATGTTATTATTGGACAGCTTAAATGTAAGCATGAAACATATATGCTACTATTTGGCGAGACTTAAATCTTATTTTGACCAAAAAATCTCTTCAATAGTCTTTATTTTATTTTATCCCTAAAAGTTTTATGGTTATTGATGAAAAATGTGCATGTTAATAATGTTCCCACCTATGTGCATGAATAGTAGGACCTTCAATGGCACCTAAAGACACAATGTTAACCTCTTCCATATAACATGACAACAAAGAATTGTTCACATACAATAAATTTCCCACAAACAAGTCTTGAAATCATAAGCATGACTTTATCTTATATATTAATTCACTACGTCTGGCAGTGTGTCTGACTGTTTGTAAAACCTGATCTCCCCAACAACATGACAGTTATTACCACTATTTTCTAGGGCAATTAATTGTGGTAAATAATAAAAATAAAAATTACCATGGCATTTAAAGTTTTGTTTAACCTTGGTTACAGTAGTAATAATATAATGAAAGTAAATAAAGTAAATGAGTTGTTACGGAAGCAAAGGCAAGTAAGTAATTACGTAAGTAAAAGGTAGTAAGTTAAAGCAAGTAAAAATAAAAGTGAAGTAAACTTAAGGTAATAAGTAGCCTAAGTAGCTCATGGG
>Ga0116227_10009654_pt1 | contig 17374 bp, 17 predicted proteins | sample S1TSphgellanicum_FD_89693 | JGI IMG/M metagenome (GOLD analysis project Ga0116227, IMG submission 89693) | Host-associated microbial communities from peat moss isolated from Minnesota, USA - S1T2_Fb - Sphagnum magellanicum MG | ecosystem: Host-associated > Plants > Peat moss > Unclassified...
GTGTTTGTTTTTATTTTTTATTTGTTTAGAGGTAGGAGTTGTAATAAGTTTTGTTGTTAGGGTGGAGGAGGGTGGTGTTTGTGTTGTGGTTGGGGGGGGGGGGGGGGGGGGGGAAGGTGATTTATAGTTAAATGATGAATTCTTTTTTCAAAATGAAAAGAAATTAGTGTTTATTAGTTGTGAAATCATATTTTTCCTAACCAAATCTAGCTAAATCATTTGATGGTGATAAGCTACATCACAAAATTGGGAAAAAAAGAAACATTAACAAACATAAAATATTTTATATTTTATATTTTACATTTTGAGCTTTATATTTTATTGCATTCACTATTTTTGTGTAGTTTAATTACAAGGCTATTGTAAAGACCTAGGCATATTTTTAGAGTGTATTACAAATTTACAAGGCATATTATATGTTAGAACTTTTCCTTTGTGAAGGGTGGGCATTTCAAGAAACATAAAGCCCTCTCTTGTGGGTGTTTCATTTTTCAAGATTCTCATTTTCATTTTATTTTTTTCCCTCCATGATATTATTAAGTATCGATTGGGAATATGAGAGAAAAACAAGAAAATAAAAATAAAAATCCTCTTCAACTAGGTGAACAATTTGAGTTTGGCAACTTTCGAAACAATTACATAACCTTCCAAAACAACTATGTAAGTAAAATGGACCTCACAAAACCCAAGTTTCACCTGGTTGAAAAGGACACTTTTGTTGTAGTGCACCAAGGTCTTTAGGTTGAGTAAAGCTTGTGGCTAAGGGCTTTACCTTACACTTAAAGGTGTTGCTTATTTTTGAGTTGTCAATTCCTTTAATATCATTGAAAAAACATCTTCAATCTACTTGATTTGCATGAACAACATGTTTTTGATCTTTTAACAATGTTAAAAACATGTGTTCTCGTGTTGTTTTCATTGTTGGTGAACAATAAATCCCAAATTTGAGATTTGTACGTAAAATTATTCTATATTTATCTCCAAATTGACTCTTTCGAATTATGCAAATTATAATTAGGTCCCAAAGATTGTACACATAAAATCTTTTCAATTAAGATCCCAAATGACATTGCAAGTTACAACAATTGAGATTTGAAAATTGAAAATCAAAACCCCAAAACCTCGAACTCTTTTTGCAAATTGGATTTACAATGAAGTTGATAAAAGTTCCCAACAAAATGATTTGAGCAAAAGCAACGAACCTATTGCACTTTTCAACTATGAAATGTCTCCATTGGTCTTGACAATTGTTTTCAAGTAAAAATGCACATAAAGCCTATAAGGCTTAGACAATTTTTGTCAAATTTTGATGTGAAGAATTTTTTGCATTGTATAATTCATTTCACAATCACTTGTTATTGTAACTCACACATTCACAAAACGAGTATTTAATTGTTTCAAAAATCAATATGTTTGAAGATTTTTCAAATATTAATTTTTCACGATCTACAATTGTTTATTATAATATTGTCAAATGAATAGTGAAATTATTCAAATCATAGCTTGCAATAATTATGATGATTTTTCAACACTTTAGTTTCATATTTTGACAAGACAATGTTTCAATAATGATAGGATCATTTAATGACAAAACTAACCTTAAGGTAAGATATTTAAGCTTCTTTTGAAAGGATAGTTTTTAAACTCACAATATATGGGCATTTTGGACACAAAAGGTTTAGCCCCCAAAATAATTCAATTGTTGGTCCTTAATTACATTATTATCAATGCGATAATGAAAAACCAATAAAACTAAATGGATTATATTTTTGTCATGACTTGTTGAATTTACATCATTCATCCTTTACCAATGTGACCAACATCCATGCAATAGTAAGTTTCTTTTTTAATAATTATCATTTCATGGAAGAGCATAATTAACCAAAATCAAGTGCAAAATACAAGTTTAAATTTTTAGTTTTTTAAAATTATCATTTTATGGAAGAGCATAATTGACCAAAATCAAGTGCAAATTGATGGAATGAAAATATACATGTCCATTTCATTGAAGGTTGAAAAACTATGCTATTCACCTAATTTTAAAAAAGAAATGGAACTTATTTAAACAAATTTAAAACTATTTTGTATAATTTTCTTTCATTGATTGTTGCATTACCATGGAAAACCAATCACTCCCAACAATAGTTGGCTAAATTAGCTTGGCTCATAACTATCACCAATACTACTCACCTTTGATTTATCCATGGTTAAAAGCAAACACAACCAATGAACAAAATTATTATTTAAATATATGTAGTTTTCACTACAAGATAGTAATTATGAAATGGTTCTTATATGTTGAATTAATAAAAAATCTATGATGAATTTGAAGAGGAAATTTAAATTAATAATAAATAAATCATAATTGCCCAAAATTCCCTAACTCAAGGTGTGGTTGGTATTTGAATATTTGTATTTAAAAAAAATAAAAAATTGTTGTGGGTGGGTGCTTGGGATGGGGGTGGGGAGGAGACTTGGATTCGAGTTTGGGGACCTCGAATTGTTACAGAGAAGAGAGACAGGGTCAGAAACCAGCCATCTGTCCAGATCCCGGGATCTTGGTATTAAGACATGGATGGGTTTGGGACCTCAAAACCTGGACAGATGGTTTGGTCAATATTCAAGCGGGCCCTCTCGATGTGATGGCGATGAGACCTGAATCCAGATCCGCTAATCTCTAGATCAGGACCTGGATAGAAGGGTAAAAAACCAGACCTGTTTCCTGAGCCCTGGATGTCGGTATCAAGACATGGATTGGGTTTGGGACCTCAAAAGCTGGAGAGATGATTGGTCAATACTCAAAAGGCCCTGGATGTGATAAGAATCGGACCTGAATTCAGACATGGATTGTCTTGGGACCTCAAAATCTGGAGTGATGGTCGGTCAATACTCAATACGGGCCCTGGATGTGATGGTGGTGGTGGGACCTGAATACAGACATGGATTGGGTTTGGGACCTCAAAACCTGGAGACACGGATGGTCAATTGGTACTCAAAAGGGGCCCTGGATGTGACGGTGCTGATAGGACCTGAATCCAGATCCACTAACCAATGGATCAGGACCTGGATCTGTGCAGTGCGAGTCTGTGTTTTGGGACCTCAAAACCTGGAGACATGGTTTGGTCAATAGGTGTGCACTCAAGTGGCTCACTGGATGTGATGGCGATGATGAGACCTGAATCCAGATCCGCATATATGTGGATCTGGACCTGGATATGTGCAGTGTATGTCTATGTTTTGGGACCTCAAAATCTGGAGACAACTTGTTGGTCAATAAGGTACTCAAAGGGGCCCTGGATGTGATGCAGATGATGGCACCTGAATCCAGATCCACTAATTTGAGAATCAGGACCTGGATATGTGCAGTGTGTTGTTTTGTGTTTGGGACCTCAAAAGGTGGATTGATGGTTGGTCAAAACTCAAAGGTGCCGTGGATGCGACAGTGAAGGGACCTGAATCCAGATCCGCTAATTTGTGGATCAGGATCAGGACCTGGATTTGTGCTATGCGTGTGTGTTTGGGGATCTCAAATCCCTTTGCAAAGACAGGATAGAGAGAGAAGCAAGCCAGGCCTATCCGAAGAGAGCGTCGCTGCTGTTGCCTTGCGTTGCGCTGCGCTCTGCTCTGCTGCTGCCAGCGGTCGCGAAGCTTTTTCTCCTTCGCCGATGCAGCGCTCAATTGTCAAATCTTCTGCTCCATCAGGTACGTTTCGTTCCACATTCTTCTACTCTCTGTATGCCACAAGCGCTAGGAACAGGAAGCGGTTGTTATGGAGCTCCAGAACTGGTTATTACTCAAAAAAAACCTTTAAGAGATTAAAAAAAGTTCAGTCTCAGCGGAGAAAGACAGAAGAAAGAACACGAGCAAACGGACGCGACAGAGAGAGAGACAGAGAGAGGTTTAAATGTCGAGTTCGTTTCTCAGTTTTGTAAGTATGGGAGTTTTTGAGAGAGAGCGAGAGAGGTTTTCTAAGCCTGTTTTGTTCTTTAAGGATATGCTGCTATAAGGTTTTTGGAGAGAATTTTGAACCTCGTTCATTGCAAGGAGGAGGAGGAGGATCACTTCTTTGGCTTAGAAATGTTTGGAATTAGAAGAGGAAGGGCAAGTTGCTGGCTTCATTGAAGCTTAGTTTCTCGCTCTCAGACCTCAAATAGTTTCAAGTGCCCCAAGTAGAATGATCTTTTTTTTCTTTTTGGAGTGAAGAATGGCGGTTTCCAACTTTTCCAAACAAGAGCGAGAGAGAGAGAGAGAGAGAGAGAGAGAGAGAGAGAGAGATGGCATGAAATGTCGGCTCTCTAGCTGAATTAGATTTTGTTCCGTTGTTTTTTTTTAAAAAGAAAAGAAATTGCTGAAAATATATTTGCTTGTTTCCCTGCATCTTTTTCATCTTGTAGGGTGTGGGCAATTTTGTGCAGATTTCTTGGGGGTTTATCTGGCCAATGAGACAGACATTGGTGAATGCAGAGGTGAGTAGCTGTACACAAATGTCATTATGTGGAGAATGGTTTAGCCTTGTCTTCTGTTTTTACTCTCAATTCATGAAGTGAATTTTGCCAACATGATGATCTGCCTGGGGTATTGTTGGATTTAACTAGAGGAGTTAGGGTTTGATGATGCTCAGAATTGGCATGCTTGTATGTATGGGCATCTGATTTGTGTATAGCTCTGATTTGCAATGCAGTGATCTGAAGTTTGTACATAGAGCAAGTGGATGGATGGATGCTGTGAAGGATTGTCATTGATGCAGTAGACACAAGGAAGAGATGGCAGGTGCCATTGCGTCTGCTGGCATTGGCTCAGTAAGCAGACATAAGGAGCAAAATTGGGTTCCTGGAGAAAAGCCTGGCTGTTCCCAGACACTGCCAATCACTATGTATGAATTGCAGGCAATGCAGCTGTCGCACACTGGCTGTAACAGAGGAAGGACAAGATTAGAGCTTGCTAGGATTGCTATGCAGCATCATGGAGCTCACCAGCAGATTTGTCTTGCTTCTTATTTCACTCCTAAGTTTTCAAAAAGCAGAAAGTTGCTTCGTTCTTTGGAGAAGAAACCCCTTTATGGAGTGAAGATCTGTGTCCAAATTTGGTGTCAGGTTGCGAGAGAGGGGGTTGCCAATAATACCCTTGTAGCAGGCTGGTCTGAGCAAACAGAGGAAGAAGCAGCATCATGGGAGGCAGGAGCCATGGGTAAGCCATCTGGGGCCTGGGCAACACTTCTGTCAGCCAATGTAAAATTGGGTAAGGAGAAAGTGAATGTGATAGGGAGACAGGTGAAGGTGGTGGTGAAGGAGGTGACAGTGAAGGAAGAACATGTAGGTCGAAGCCTGGAAGCAATGGGAGTTCGTAGCTCAGCTCTGGCAAAGTGCATGGAGCAGGGGGCTGGCATGACAGAGGGGCAGATGGCAGAGTGGGTAAGCACTCTGCAGCATCTTGGGATCAAGCACTCTGACATTGTGGCAGCAGTGGGCAAGGATGCTGCTGTACTGCGGGCAAAGACTGCAAATGTAAGACAGGTCTGGCAGTTTTTAATAGACCAGTTAGGCCTTGATCGTGACACATTGTCATGCATGTGTGTACAGTGGCCAGGACTCCTGCTTTGCACAGAACAGCAGATCAGGAACTTGAGCAAATATCTTCAATCAGTGGGCATAAGTGCAGATGAGGTCCCAGGAATATTAGCAAGCCGGCCACAGCTGCTGGGTCATCCCATAGAACGGATCCAGCACAGTGTACAGTGCCTGTTGCAGGCTGGTGTTCAACCTGGTGACCTTGCACGCATTCTGAAGAAAGTGCCAGAACTGTTTTCAGATGTGACACAGAAAAATCTTAAGGCCAAACTAGAGTTTTTGTTGAGTGCAGGCTTAGGTGCAGGCTTAGGCAAGGCAGTGGCAAGGCGGCCCAATATCCTAAACTACAATCTAGACAGCATGAAATCTACAGCACAATATCTACAGAGCTTGATGCGCACACATGATGTGGCCAAGTTGGTCAAGCGTTATGCGGAGGTGCTGGTGCTGGACCCCCAACGCAAAATGTACCCCATTATCAATTATCTGCTTATTCTTGGTGTGAAGCAAGAAGACCTTGGTAAAGTAATTTTGCGGCGACCACAGCTGTTGGGTTATACAATTCCAGGCCTGGCTCCTACAGTGGACTACCTTTTGGAGCTTGGTGTCAAACCTCAGATGTTGGGCAAAGTAATCACTACATCCCCCCAGGTCTTTCTCTCCCCCCAGCCTGGCTCCCCTCAAGATGTGTCTAATAGCAGAAAGTCCTGTTGTAAAGAATTGGAGTTCAGGATAATGGAGTTGAAACTTTTGTGTGGAATGCCCAAAGTTGCTTAATCTATTTACACCTTAGCTCATCCAGGTTAGGTTACACCATATGAAGGAATTTGAAGGGTAGTAGAGTGTGTTTAACTTGAGCAGATTATCATGTAATCATCATTGCCCACCCTTGGCAGCTGATGAAATCAGTGGGTAGTCATGACAGCTTGTCACTGCTATTCATGATGAAGGTGAGGGTCTGACAATTTGTGAGTAACTCTCATAAGGTTATGACAGCAATAAATGTCATGTTATTTTCAAAATGTTTTAGAGATTTCTCTGTGATCTCATAGATATAGAGTTTGTCAAGCATCTGATGGGTGAGTGGGACATGATAGGTGCTTACATTGAATGTGGAGGAGAAGCTGAAACCAGTAGTGGAGTTCTTCCGAAGCATTGGTTTGAACAGAGAACGTGATATAGAGATGCTGCTAGTGCGCAATGCCCAGATCATGTGCTGCAGCATTGAGAAAAACCTGCGCCCAAAGTTTACTTTCTTTAAGGGCATTGGCCTTACCGAGTCTGCCATTGCCAACATGATTGTCCTCTTCCCCTCCATGCTGGGCCAAAGCATTGAGGGCTCACTTGCCCCTAAGTATGAGTTCCTTGTCAATGAAATGCAACGCTCCATTGATGAAGTGATTGACTTTCCTCAGGTAAGCACAAACCAATTCATATCTCCATATATATATTTATATATTGATATCTATATGCATCTTTCATTGCTTTCTCCCAGAGTTTTAATCTAGAAGGTTGGCTGTGCAGTATTTCGGCTACAGTCTTGAAAACAGGATTAAACCACGCCACAAGAAACTGAAAGACAGAGCTATAGCTACAAGCCTGGCGTCAATGTTGGCATGTGTGGATCTGGATTTCAATACCCGATATATGTCAGGTCACTCCCCAACTCGGGCCCCTTATAAATCAAGGAGTAAAATTGGAAGGTGATCTGAATTATGTTGCTGATAAACCAGCTGTTGTACCCTCCTGTATTCTGCAATTGCAGGCTTTTAATTACTCTTAAAAGACAGGTATAAAAATTACTGGACTCTAAATTTGGTCACCTGTAATTTTTTTCATAAACTTTTAATTTTGAAGGTCTGACCTCCCAAGATTCCTCCTATAATTTTGTGCAGTAGATTAAATGAGTTTGGATATTGTTTGGAGTTTGGACCACTGTAGTAACTGCAAGTTGAAACTTCACAAATCTAAACAAGAGGAAGTTATCATGTAGTCCTTGTCTAAATGTCAAAAGGCTTTTGAAATCTTGCAGATTTTGTTTTCTCTTATTATGATCAGAAGTTCTGCCTGCCCATCCCATCCCCTTCTGCATCCTGTCACAATCTGCAAGTCCAATCCTACAGAGTCCTTTCCTCAATCTGCTGTTTGCACCACACTTTGATATTGAACATAAAATATTACTATCTGCAGATGGTGTACTTTCCACACGATTTGCTCTTGTTGAGAAAGGGATTACAAAACTGTAAGCAATCACCCATCTTTGCTGACTGATGATGCACTTTCCCACTTTCCCATTTTCTTCTAAGCCAGAGAAAATGACCAAGGGCTGAAATTGCAAGTTTCCAAATGTGGAAGTCTTCTAGCATTTTCTTCTCTGGCAAACAAAATTGCAAGTATCCAAATGTGGAAGTCTTGCATTTTCTTCTCTGCAGACAAAATTGCAAGTATCCAAATGTGGAAGTCTTGTGATTTCTTCTCTGCCAAACAAAATTGTGAGTTTCTAAATGTAGAAGACTTGCTTTCTCTTGTACCCCCGCACAACAAAAAAGACAACAATGATGAAAGCACAAGGTCACAGTGTGATTGATAACTGATTTCAGGAATTTTCAGATTATCTCTTAGCCATAAAACAACAGCTTGGGATTATCTGCAAAACCTTGGTGAGTCAGTCCTGCAAATAGCTTACCACTGCGGACTTCATTTCATAACATAATCATACATTATAGGCAAATGCTACCAATAACAATTGTAGGGATTATGTACCCTGGAAGACAATCTCTGACCTTTGGCAGTTAACTAGGATCATTTCTATGTTTCAACTTTTCAGAAAGCTCAAGCAAGCTGATGTGCTTGTCTTCACCACTCAGATCTTGCACACTGAGGCAGACTGAGCTCACTTGTCACCACTGTGTGAACAAGAAACATATTTAGTGTAATTGAATGCTGCTGTAGAGACTACATAACCCTAATTCCTTCGTTTCCAATATTTTCTAGAATAAAACAAATAAACATATCAAGGCTGAAACAAAACAGAAAGGGATGGATCACACATCCCTGAGATCAATGAGCTGATCAACAACACCGGGATCTGCCAATGTACTGATGTCACCTAGTTCATCCAGCTGGTTGGCTGCTATTTTCCGCAAGATTCTCCTCATTATTTTCCCACTCCTTGTTTTAGGCAGGCCAGGCGCCCAATGGATCTTGTCTGGTGCTGCAAATGCTCCAATCTAGCACAAGGCAAATTTGCTGATATTCAGGCCACATAAACCCATAAAGCAAATAGCCTACACAATTGCAGCTATTGGTGTATCTGGTGTATCATGTGTTAACTGCCAGAAAGAGACACCATTGCATTTCATTTTACAATGACTTTGACTCTTCTCCTTTCAATTCAGATTCCTTGTAGGTGGGATTAGACTAAGCTATAAGTGAAACAATCACATACCTGGATGCGAACAGCATTAATCAGACTTGCCCGAAGCTGCTGACTATACTCCACTCCCTCAAGAAGTGTGATGAAGGCATATATCCCTTGCCCTTTAATCTATAGTAAGCAGAAATAGTCTTCTCAGTATTAAAAACTCCCCATACAATTTCAGATGACATGAACACAAACAGTGACCTAAATACAAGCAGTACCTTCCATAACAGAACAAATTACACTTTAGTCAGATGTTGTTACATGTGCATGCTCCAAGCCCTCAAATTATTGTGTTATACACAAAATGAAGTATGTGGAGATTTTTTGCAGAAGTTGCAGAGGTTGAGAACTATGGAAGCTACTTCATGTGAAGACATTGTAGCTCAGGGACAAGTTGTGAGACTGATAAGGAAAATTGACTGGAGATTGAACCAGACCATGAAGACACTGGATGCCAATTCAAGGAACATGGCATGGAAGAGATCCTTTAATACGAACTACAGAAATTTCTTGGAGAGTGCACATAGACAATGTGATAAACCATCAATGAAAAGAAAAAGAGATGTATCAGCAATGACTATGACTCCAGGGGAATGATCTACCTCATGATCAAATCCAACCACAGCTGCCTCTGCACATTGTGGATGAGACACTAGAGCTGACTCGACCTCTGCTGTGCCAATCCGATGTCCACTGAACCTCCCACCACAACATCCAGTTAGAGTCCACTGTAAGCAAAGAAAATGCTTACTGAACATTGTAGACGGTGCCAAGTTGTGAGCAATAGTCACACCTCCATGTTAACAGGCATTAGCATGAGAATTCGATCACAACACACCTAACATTAATGACATCATCAACTCGTCCAGTGAGCCAATAATAGCCATCTCCATCCCTGCCAACAGGATCAAGCAATCTTTGCTTCAGAAAGAGAGGACATGACTGAACAGCCTCACAGAGAAAAAGAAAGTTCATGTGGGCAGTACATTGTTTGATAAGCCAACCCAAGTCCACAAACAGAGTTCAAAGTTGAGCTATCTGCTCATGCACTTCACCTACCGTAAGTCAAGTTTCATCCCAACTGTGATGAAAGGACACAAAACCAAGATTCCTGGTGAAACCTTGACCAAATACCATGGCAACTTAAAGGAATAAAAGAAGGTGTAGGTGAACTACTGCCTGACCTGTGGCAGCCATCACCACTAAAATAGAACCCCTTAAATGGTGCAAAATATGTTGTTTCATAGCGTGCATGGTCTCCCTGAAGGGTTCTCATCATGCCAGGCCATGCTGCCTTGATACATAAGTAGCCACTGCACTTGCCAGAAATCTCATGTCCATTTTCATCCACTATTGCTGGCTGCCAAAATAGGAGATGCAGTTAGTAATTTGGCAAGTTGCCAGATGGAAATGACAGAGAAAATGTAACATATTAAAGTCAAGTAAGCTGAGACGGTAGTAAGAAGAACATCTGTAAATTGGTGCTCTCGCAGAAAAAGTAAAGCAACTGTTATTAACCTGAATGCATAAAATGACCATTGATATCACATAATTCTTCACCAGCATGCAAAATGGTTTATATCAATTGAAAAGTGATCATAAGAGAATTGCCTTTTACCTGGACACCAAAAAAGGGGAGAGTTGCAGAGCCGGGTTTCAGTGGCCAACCACCAGGCAGTGGTGTGATCTGGCGGGAAAATCATCATCCACTTCTTTTAGCAGGCATACACAAAGACTTATGCAACAAGACCCAGAATGACAACTGGCCCTGGAACATTCTGTTGTTTGTGCTCAAAGCTTTCTAGTGGTGGATCTCACCAACAAACATTATTTCACCATATGTCTAAGGCATATACCATAAAGCCACCTGTCTCAGTTTGCCACCAGGTATCTGATATTGGGCAACGACCATCACCAACTACATCATAGTACCACCTGCTCCCAACAATGTGAAGATTTGTCAATGAGACATTAACTACCTCATTGGGCTTGATCATACATTAATTTCAGCTTGATAAACTGAGAAGAGCATTACAATTTGACAGTCACTTTCATTTGCGGATGATACTGCTTTGCACAAGCATACATAGACATCAATACAAGGTTATGCCTCCTTGTCAATACAAATTATTGCAGAACTGTAAGATCTTGCCAGTAGTGTTTGCATTGAACAGCCAAGTACAAAAGCACATTCTGTTGAAAGATGAATAGAGGAAGATGGTGGTAATGGGTCTTACCTCCAAGCACTTGGATTGATTGGTTCTCCTACACTACCTAAGACTCGTAGTGACTTACGTGAATGCTGCTTTACAGGCTGTTCACAAAAATTGAATGGCATTTTGTCAGCTGGCTCCCACACGGAGAGAGAACTGCAAAGTGACCTCCCAAAACATCTGAGATATGCTTGTTCTGCCTTGTAAAGTACGATTTAGTTCAAAAAGGTGCAGGTGAAGTCTAAACCACAGACAGTGTGAATCCTTTCATATTAACATACCTCATCACCAGACCTCATGAGAGAGCGGATTGCAGTAGGGGCAGTGTAGAAGATGCTGACTTTGTACTTGTCAACTATCTCCCAGCAACGTCCTGCATCTGGATAGTTTGGCACCTGTCCACCCAATTTCCTTAATGTCGTGAGTACAAGAGAGGCTTTGCACTAACTACATAAAACAACTAGCTGAAAGAATTGATGGAAACATGTCAAGTCTGAGCAGCTTGGAAGGGATCATATGTGTGGACCCAACACTGGCTAAGTTGTGGATTATATCTCTCACCAGAATTGCATCTAGTAGGTTCAAATTACCTTAGCTACTTGCCTTTTACATCACCACAGATGTTTCCAGGCTTGAGCATGAGAGAATCTCTAACCACCCTTCATGCAGTGGATATAAGAGTGAAATATTGGATGGAATTCTGTCTTTTGATGATACATAAACTAAGACACACCAGACTGGTAATACCTGTAGTTTGTACCTAGACTATGCACAGCATATTGAAAACAGTATGATTCTCACCCCTTCGAAAACAACTACAGATGCACCATTGAGTAATGGGCCATATGTGAGGTAGCTGTGTCCTGTGATCCACCCACAGTCAGCTGTGCACCTGCACATTCATGAGTCTCTGTGTAAGCAACACAAATGGATTGGTTGAAGATATTTAGCAGCTAGTAAATTGCCAAGACAGGTGATAGAAAAAGTACCAATAAATGTCATTATCATGATAGTCAAATGCATATTTAAAGGTTGTAGCCGTGTAGACCATGTAACCTCCTGTTGTGTGCAGCACACCCTGCCAAGATTTGTGACATAAGGCAGACACACAGAAAAGATTGTATAAATTCCAAGAGTTTCAATTAAGGTAAACTGGCCAGTAGTACAAAAGTGATCACCCAACATGCTGTATGATCTGTCAGTACATCAAGCTACTTTCTCTTTCAATTCACATGTTTGAGTTCTCATGGGAAATAGTACTCGTCCCTGATCACATAAAATCCTTCCACTCTGGAATAACACATGGACCAGGGATGCAATGTGGAGTAGGATGATTCCAACCAATTGTGACTGGAAAATGAGAACTGAGTAGTTGTGGCGTCTTTCATAGCATGACAGATAGAACTACAGGTTCTAACCTAGTCATGAAAGCATTAAACGTCACCCTTTTTCATCAGGAGATGCAGTCTCAAAAGTTCAGTTGGAACATACTTTTGGCTTCCCAGTGCTCCCACTGGTATAAAGCAGGAAAAGAGTGTCTTCGGCATCCACCCATTCCACTGCACAATCCTTTGGATATTTTGGGACCACATCCTGCAACATTCATTTCAGCCTTTATAAGAACACCTCACAATAATGGTTGTGTGAGAGGCATACACTGTTCTAAAGAGGTCCATGACATAGTCTTCCCTTGAGACATTGATGTTCGGAAACAAACCACAAAAGAAACGCACAGATGTATTGTGATAATTTCAGCAAAATGGTTCAATCAGCAGTTACACAGAATTCTGCACTAGCGTGACTATCTGCTGAAAGGACACCCACACAGAGGATGAGATCTCTCTGATTTAAGAATCCAAAAATGCAACAATTGCTAAAACATAGATCCAAAGATATGAACTTGAAAACACAACTCATCACACAGACAAACCCAAAAAACTTGGTGAGACTAGATGCTATTCCAGAGAGTAACCTGCCACCAGATATCTCGGCCTTTCTGCCAGGCTGTGTCTTCCCTCTGGATTGCTGAGTCATTTGCATATGTCAAACATGTACCTGCGCATCACAGACATTAATGCTCATGTGGCCCTGTTTCATTTTTTCTAAATCTTAATGTGTCTGCATTTGTGCGGTAATGATGTTTCTAAGGACAGTTCTGGAACCCATCCTTGTGGATGGTTAGACAACATGGTTAGACAGCACTCCAACAAAAATGGGAGACTATTGATAAAGGTGGTGGAGGTGCTGGTGACAGATGTACTCTTGTACACAATTACATTTGGAGAAGTTATTTGCAGAATGGTGTGTTGAAAAAAGGGCATACCAACTGCAAATCCTTCACTAAGCACACGTTCCAAGGCCTCGTCAACAATTTCCTTCAGTTTGATAACTTTTGCACCTCGACGGACACCACTGGTTGTCAGCACGATATTGGGCCGGCAGTCCAAGATTCGCTGTGATAGTGCCTCTGCAGAAAATCCACCAAAGACTACCTGCTCACAAAAATGACAAACCTTATAAGAATGCAACAGGTGCCTAACCATGAACACAATCTGATCCAGGATACAGGTACTTGTCCATGATACTTCCAGAAGCCATACCACCCTTTACCCTTGAAATGTTGGCCAACAAAGAGTGGGTTATATTTCTATGCTGGAAGCAACAATGACACACAACAAGGGAGCACAATCTTACTGAGTGAACAGCTCCAATACGTGCACAAGCAAGCATAGCAATGGGCAGTTCAACAAGCATAGGCATGTATATAGCCACTGCGTCACCCTTTTTCACTCCCTGATCTCGCAAGTAATTGGCAAGCTGCAAAAATTTCAATGAAGCATGTAAGGTCTGTGGATCCTAATGACACTGTAGTGCTTCCTACATAAGTCATACATATCAATCTTAAGCACACAGATATATAAGAATGCAGGAAAAAAATAGGCTGTGATCACTGTGTCCTGGTATGTGAACTAGATGAAATATGAATCAACTTACCCTGCTAGTTTACAGCTCAAAAGTAGCACATGTGAATACCTGGCAAACCCGCTCCAAAAGCTGTGTGTAGGTAAGCTTATCATCAACTCCAGGATCGTTGCCCTCCCAGAAGAATGCAATTTTGTCACCCAAGCCTGCTTTCACATGCCTGTCTAATGCATTGTAGCAAATGTTGGTTTGTCCACCCTTGAACCACTGCAACATAGTCATACCATGCTTTTTTAGAAATCTGTCAGCATAACAGGGCAATGGATTGGGTCTGTAAGCATGTCTCAAATTGTTTCACACCATCAACATTGACTATTCCAGTAGAATGTAGCAAAAAATTCCGCCAAACGGGCATCCAAAACTGATATTATGCATGGACCAATGCCATGTCTTACTAGATGCATACCTCAATAGCAACTCGTCCCTTGCGAACATCAATGTTCTCAGAATGTATTTTCCCATCTTTTGTTTCCCATTTGGTCTTCCAGTAGAAACTTGAGGCTATATCTGCCCAGAAACCATCAGGATCTTCTACAGACCTGCGATACATTGCCTCATACTGCACATTCCAATCCACTCATGTTAGTTAACCATGTGACACAGCTTGCTGCAAAAAATACTGCTTTATAAGCCTCTTGACTGCATTAGTTGCTGTCACCCCATTTCAAACCAGAGAAATAAGTATCAAAATTGAACTCCAAAGATGCCAGAAATACACAGCCACATTCTGAATGTGTGGATTGGGGTCAAATCAGATCTGTGATGTTGAAGGTTGTGAATTACACAACAGAAAGGGTCTCAGGAGAAGATCCAAGTCAAGGGAAGGGAAGGTCTGGAAATTTCAGCATAGGCAAGAAGTCCTGGACTATGATCCTGCAGGAACAATTTGTACTGGGTTGTCTCTAGGTCCTTGCAAACAGAGACAAACAAAATGCTCTTATCACTGTTCAAAGAGCACTGCATCAACTACATACCAAAAAAGCAATAGAGAGACACACAGAACCAGCTTCACCCGAAGAGCTTACAGACGTGTGCATGTGCATTGCTCATTGATGCTTTTTGCCATGGAATTCATGTTTTAGGCATCCACTGATTCTCTTCTAGCCACACTTTCTGCTGATTCTATTGTCAGTAATATTCAGTTTAGTCACTGTAGCTTGTTTCTTGAAAGAGATGTGCCAGTTTCATTCAGCAGAGTCTATCACTGACCAAAGAAACTCAGCTAAACCGAATTGATCAACTTATTCCTTTGAGAAAAGAGAGCTTCCTCCTTCCACAAGACCAAGCTCAAGAAAAACCATGTCTCCACCCTAGTAGATGGAATTGATGGCTGCATTCTGTGAACCCTAAGCAGCAACATATATTCTCTCCACCCACTAGCTCCACCACCTGCATTGCCGCCTACGATCCGGCCAACGACAAATTCTAGCTCCAATTTTGGCAACACAAAACGGGAACAAAAACACCAAAAAATGAGAAAAGGATTGGAGACAACAAATGCGGAAGGAAAAGAGAAGCAAAAAGGCTTTCCATTTACTTGTTCCCTGCTAGAAACCAACGCCGTGGAACGAAACGTATCACTGATAAGCTCCCTCTCTTCTTCTTCCTCCTCTACTGCCTCGGCCTCAGATCTCGCGTCGCCTATATCCGCCGCATTTAAAACGAAGATATCCCGCACGGAGTTCACATGGGCCAAATCCACTAAACCACCCCTTTGTTCTTCTCCAGAAACATGTGCAACGACACTACTACTACCCATCGTGTTCTCTCCCTTTTGCCATGAAGCTCCACTAGCTGGATTCCGCCCCGCAATGACAGCATGCGGCAGATGCGAAGAAGATGAAGAAGCCATGATACTTATCCACCATCAACTCTTTTGCAAAACCGAAACACCACTCGCATCCGCAATGAAGCGCACCAAACTCTCTCCGCGCGGACTGTGCAACAACACACGGGGCGCGGGGAGCGCAAGGAACACTGCGCGCGTACACGAGAGAAACGTACGCAGTCAAGACGAGGGTCGGGATTGCGACGAGAAAGAATACGGATATGTACAAAAGAAATATACGTATTTATGTACCCTTGAAAGCACGTAGATTGCTGGTTTTCTTTTCTTTTTTTCTTTTTCTTTCAAGAGAAAATTCAAATCCAATCTTTTGAAGGGATAAAATACCTTAGAAGTTAGTAGTAGTACCATTGTTCTTTTTCTTTTTTCTTTTTCTTTTGGCATTAAAAAAAAACCCAAAATGGCAATCATCACTAGGAAGAAGATTTAGCCAAGTCTGGCTATAAACCAAAAATATAAAATAAAAATCTTTAATCATCGTTCATTATTTCTGGCTATACAATGAAAACCAAATATAGGAATCTGGCGATTTTCACAAATTTTTTGTTTCTTTCATAATTTTAAAAAATAATATAATTTATGTCAAAGCCACCAAAGGTATTACCATATATATATATACATATTTTAAATTTTTAAATTTTAAAAAAAATTATTTTTTCCTATGATTTTTGGACTCGAAGGGTGTTGGATGCCATGCCAATTGGCTGTTTGTGAGAATGGGAGGTGGGTCTGGGGACTAATAAATTAATTTGGTTGTGCTCTTGTGGAATACGGGGAGAGTTGCCAAAGAGTCAAAGTGGAGCACACTTGGACTCTTTGGAAACAATCCCCGGAAGCAAAGCTATTGAATGAACATGAAGGTCACACATGAAGTCACATAACATGGTGCTCAAAGTCACCCTTCTAATGCTGCCTCTACACTTGAAGCGAAAACAAATTAGGGTTAAGTGGATCTTAAGAAAGGTAAAGAAAAATTGTTATCGTCAAATCAAAGAAAGGTAAAGAAAAATTGTTATCATCGAATTGAAGAAAGGTAAAGAAAAATTGTTATGGTCAAATTGAAGAACGTTAGTTATCATCAAAACTTAATGGGAATTCTTAAGTCATACCCAATATCAAAGGAATGATAGTATAATGTGAACTAAATGTTAGCTCACAATAATTTTTGAAAAAAAATGAAAATTTGAAATAAAGTTCAATGTTAGGTAGGAGATTTAAAAAAAGAATTCAATGATAATTTAATAAAATGTTTTTTTTTTTTTTTTTGGCTCACTTTTTTTTTTTTTTTTTTTTTTTTTTTTTTTTTTTTTTTTTTTTTTTCCACCCAACCAATCCCCTAAAA
>Ga0116227_10009655_pt1 | contig 17374 bp, 10 predicted proteins | sample S1TSphgellanicum_FD_89693 | JGI IMG/M metagenome (GOLD analysis project Ga0116227, IMG submission 89693) | Host-associated microbial communities from peat moss isolated from Minnesota, USA - S1T2_Fb - Sphagnum magellanicum MG | ecosystem: Host-associated > Plants > Peat moss > Unclassified...
CCATCATTACCCCGCATAAGCGATGTAAGTACTAATAATGATCCTAATGTGTCTTTCTCTGATTTTTGGGCAAAACGTTTAGATTACATGAGGTTGAAAAATGTGGAGCTGAGCTATCGTTTAAAAACTAAATTTTTGGATAGGGCAGGCATTAGCAATGTGCGCTTATATGCTAACGGTTACAACTTATTTACCTGGATGCTTAAAGGTAAAAATATTTACGATATAGATCCTGAAACGGCTTCTACATCAGGCACAAGCGGATATTATCCGCAACAAAAGATCTACAATTTTGGTTTACAACTCTCTTTTTAATTTAAAAATGATGAAAAAATTAGCATTCGTTTTTTTTGCCGCCATACTGATAGTCGGCATATACTCATGCAAAAAAAGTGGCGACCTGTTAGATGCCAAAATTAATACCGACTTAAACGAGGAAACCGTTTTTGCCGATAGTACCCGCACCATGGGCTTTTTGTTCAACATCTACACGGATATGGCTTTTAGCTTTACCTATTCGCGCTGGAACACGGCAAGTGGTACACCGGGTTTATCCGAGGCTTGTGATGAATCCGTTCACCGCTTAAGCTCGGCCAAGCAAAGGTGGATTATTGTTGCGTTAGGCAATTGCAATGCCTCTGATGGTACACCGTACTTAAACGAGTGGACTACATCGTACAAAAATATCAGGAAGGCAAATCTGTATATGAAAAAGGTAAACAGCGCACCATTGTCTGCCGGTTTAAAAAAGCAATCATTTGCCGAAGCTCGCTTTTTAAGGGCCTGGTATTACTCTATACTGCTACGCAATTTTGGCGGTGTGCCCATTGTTAAGGATACCGTTTACAATATTGCCGATCAGATCGATGGTCCGCGCGAATCGTACGAAAATTGTGTGAATTACATTGTTGGCGAGTGTGATGCTGCGGCTAATGATCTGCCAACATCTTATGATGCTTTGAATTATGGGCGTGTAACCAAGGGTGCTTGTTTAGCGCTTAAAAGCAGGGTTTTATTAACGGCTGCCAGTCCGTTATTTAATGGTGGTAATTATGGCACTAACGATGCGCAAAAAAGAGTTGTAGGCTATTCATCATTTGATGTAAACCGATGGGCCAAGGCTGCGCAGGCTGCCCAGGATTTAATTGATATGAATGTGTACAGCTTGTACGAGGATAACGTAACCGCGCCAGGCTATGGTTTTTCGCGGATGTTTTTGATGCGAAAAAACTCCGAATTTATTTTGGAGAAGATGGATGTTGCCAATAAAACAATGGAGCAATCTTTCGGTACACCAAGTACCGGCTCAACCGGAACCAATGCTGTGCCTACCCAAAACCTGACCGAAGCTTTTGGTATGAACAATGGTAAGCCGATCACCGACCCAACTTCGGGCTTTGTTGATCAGGACCCCTACAAAAATCGTGACCCACGTTTCAACTATACCTTTATGTATAACGGCACGCCCTGGTACACCAGCAAAACCGGAACTAAGGTGCCTATCAATACTACTTATTTAGCCGCATTAGATGGCTACGGCGTGAACACCTATTTTACTGGCTATTTCTTCCGTAAAATGATGGACGATAATACCGCCTTTAATGGTGGCCCAAACACAGAACGCTGCCGTGGGATTATACGTTATGCTGAAATACTGTTAAACTACGCCGAAGCGATAAACGAAACCGGCCAAACCCAATTGGCTTATCCTAAACTGATACAGATCCGCAAACGTGCGGGCATTATACCCGGTGCCGACGGCCTGTATGGCTTAAAAGCCAACATGAGTGTTGACGAAATGCGCAAAGTAATTATGAACGAAAGACAGGTTGAGTTAGCATGGGAAGATTTCCGTTTTTGGGATGTACGCCGTTGGAAAACAGCGCCGGTTAATCAGAACGTAACCATCACGGGTATGAAAATAACCAAGGTAGGTACAACCTTTAAATACGAGATACTGCCAGTTGCGCAAAATGCCCAGCACGTATTTTTTGATAGAATGTACTTGTTCCCTATTCATCAATCACAATTGGGTAGTAATCCTAACCTGATCCAAAATCCGGGCTATTGATAATGGATGTGGCGTTAAATATCAAGGATAGTATTTTGGCAGAGCTAAACGAGGCTCAAAATGTATTGACCTTGTTTTTAGCTGATGCTGAAAATATTAAGCTAATTGAGCAGGCCGCTATAACTATGGCGGCCGCAATTAAAAACGGCAATAAAGTTATGAGCTGTGGCAACGGAGGCTCGCATTGCGATGCCATGCACTTTGCCGAAGAACTTACCGGACGTTATCGTAATAACCGGGACCCGCTGGCTGCTATCGCGATCTCCGACCCATCGTATTTATCCTGCGTGGGTAACGATTTTGGGTATGATCAGGTATTCAGCCGGTTTATAACTGGTTTGGGTAAACCCGGTGATGTGTTACTAGCTCTCAGCACGAGTGGTCAATCACAAAGCATTGTTAACGCCGTTATCGCTGCAAAGCAAAAAGATATAAAGGTTGTGATACTTACCGGGAAAGATGGCGGTAAACTAAAAGGCTTAGGCGATATAGAGATCTGCATTAATCACTTCGGCTATGCCGACCGTATCCAGGAAATGCACATCAAAATTATCCATATCCTGATCATGCTGATCGAAAAGCAATTAGGTGTTGATCAAACAGCATAGCATGGCAAATAAGCAACATTTGATAGGAGTAGATATTGGCGGTACTAAATGCGCGGTTGTGTTGGGTGAATATGATGGTAGCGAGATCAGGATCATTAATAAAGTAAACTTCCCAACTCAAATAGCAAAAGGGCCGGAGTATATCCTGAATGAAATTAAGTCGGCTGTTCACGATCAGATCAAAGGTGTCTCTAAATCCGAAATTGCAGGAATAGGCATTAGTTGCGGTGGGCCGCTAAACAGCAAAACGGGCACCATTTTATCGCCACCTAATTTAATCGGTTGGGATAATATTAAAGTGGTTGAAATATTTGAGCAGGAGTTTGGCATCAAAACTTATCTGCAAAACGATGCCAATGCTTGCGCTTTGGCCGAGTGGCGTTTCGGCGCTGGTCGAGGGTTGGATAATGTGATCTTTTTAACCTTCGGCACTGGCATGGGAGCAGGTTTGATATTGAACGGGAAACTTTACAGCGGTACCAACGATATGGCCGGCGAAGTAGGCCATATCCGTATGGCGGATTTTGGTCCGGTAGGGTATGGTAAGGCTGGTTCTTTCGAGGGGTTTTGCAGTGGCGGGGGAATTAAACAACTGGCCATTACTATGGCGATGGAAAAACTACAGATGGGAGAGCAAGTCAGCTTTTGCAATAACATTCATGATCTGGATAGCATCACTGCCAAAACCGTATCCGATGCCGCTTTTGCGGGAGATGAATTGGCTAAACGTATTTATGAGATCAGTGGTGAATATTTAGGCAAAGGGCTATCTATTATGATAGACATGCTGAATCCTGAAGCTATCATCATCGGCAGTATTTTCACCCGCAGCCGCGATCTGTTATGGCCCACAGCCGAAAAAGTGATCAAAGCCGAAAGTCTGAATTACAGCAATGCAGTTTGTAAGATACTCCCCGCGCAATTAGGCGACCATATTGGCGACTATGCAGCACTCGCGGTAGCCTTAAATAATTAAACTATGGCAACACCAATAGCAACAACTTTAAAAATTGATGAACTGGCAACAAGTGATAAGCGTTACGGCTTCTCGTTCGCGGTAATCACTGTATTGTTTTTTATGTGGGGATTTATGACCGTTTTGAACGATATCCTGATTCCTTACCTTAAAAAGCTTTTTGTGCTAAACTATCTTGAGGCAACACTGGTTCAATTCGTGTTTTTTGGTGCGTACTTTATTGGCTCGGTAGTGTACTTTTTAGCCTCGCTTTACGTGGGCGATCTGATCGCGAAGATCGGGTATAAAAACGGTATCATCAGCGGGTTATTATTATCCGCGTTTGGCTGTTTCCTTTTCTTCCCGGCGGCGGCTTACCAGGTTTACGGTCTGTTTTTGGCCGCTCTGTTTTGTTTGGGTTTAGGCTTTACCATGCTGCAAATTGCGGCCAATCCTTACGTAGCCATTTTGGGGAAACCGCAAGGCGCATCAAGCCGGTTAAATTTGGCGCAGGGTTTTAACTCGGTTGGCACAACTATCGCACCCATCATTGGTGCACAACTCATATTCGGCAGTATCCACACCGGTGAAATAGGTACGGGGATTCTTCAAGAAATGTATGTGTTATTTGCTTTGGTATTTGTGGTAATGGCAGTAATCATCAAACTCATCAAGCTCCCCGAATTTAAAGGCGATAATATCATAGAACGCAATGCCGGGGCATTACGCTACCCTAATTTGGTAATGGGCGTAATAGCCATATTTATGTACGTAGGCGGCGAAGTAAGCGTAGGTAGTTTAATGATCAACTATTTAAAACTGCCTAAAATTGCGGGTTTAAGCGAGCATGCGGCCAGTCATTATTTGGCGTTTTACTGGGGCGGTGTAATGATCGGTCGCTTTTTAGGCGCCATATCTTTAAGCGAAGGGCTATCGGCAAGCAAGCGCTATTTGCTAATGTTGTTTACGGCTCTCTTATCACTTATCATTATCGGCTTGGTTTCCGATTGGAACACTGCCGGTATCTACACTATCATTTTAGCGGTAAATTTAATCGCCTTTTATTTAGGCAGGTCATTACCAGCTTTAACGCTGGGTATATTTTCTGTTGTCATCGCCTGCTTAATATTAGTTGCCATTTTGGGCAGCGGGCAGATAGCGATGTGGAGCCTGATTGGCGTGGGTTTGTTCAACTCCATTATGTGGTCGAACATTTTTACGCTGGCTATTAAAGGCCTGGGTAAATACACCGGGCAGGGTTCTTCACTGTTAATTATGGCCATTTTAGGTGCAGCGGTTGTGCCGGTAATACAGGGCGCGGTGGCTGATAGGGCGGGGTTGCAAATTTCTTTTTTGGTAACGTTTTGCTGTTACCTGTACCTAATATACTATGGTTTTGTGGGTTACAAAGAGCGGGTAAAACCTACTACTGATGTGTCCGGATAATTATTATACATTAATTACCCCATTAATCTTTTTTTAATTTTTTTTTAAGCGAACGCACCGTATTTGGTGCTACCAATTATTACTGAATTTATACCGCATGAGAATACTAACCACTGTACTGCTTTCTATTTGCTCGTTAACTGCTTTCGCGCAGGATTATAACATTAAAACCTTTGGCGCCAAGGCAGATGATAAAACGCTCAATACCGTTGCCATTCAAAAAGCTATTGATCAATGCAGCAAAACCGGCGGGCGCGTTGTTATCCCGGAAGGCACATACCTATCCGGAACTTTATATTTTAAAAACAATGTAAACCTATACCTGATGGCAGGTGCCGTACTCAAAGGCAGTACCCAGTTTAAGGATTATCCGGATAACGCAGTACCGGGAAGTTCAAAAACCAACCATGCTTTTTTATATGCCTTAAATGTAAATCGCATTGCCATAACAGGTCAGGGTACTATTAATGGAAACGGCCAATCAGCCGAGTTTCAATTGGGTGATGATAGCGGACCTAAAGGCAATGGCGGCAGACCGGTTTTGATATTGATGAAAGGCTGCAAGTATGTTGATATCATGGATGTGCGTTTGGAAAATTCCGCATTTTGGATGCAAAACTACGTGGACTGCGAAAACCTGCATGTAAAAGGCATCACCGTTTATAATCACGTTAATTTTAATAACGATGGTATTGATATCGACAGCAAAAACGTATTGGTTGAAGAATGTGTGATCGACTCGGACGATGACGCGCTTTGCCTTAAAAGCCATGATGCCGACCGCACCTGCGAGAACGTAACCATCCGCAATTGCGTGATCTCGTCAAACTGTAACGGTATCAAATTCGGGACTGCATCGTTAGGTGGTTTCCGCAATATCAACATCAGCAACGTGAGGATCCATAATGCGCCGATAGACAGGATCCGTCACTGGCTGAAGAATATGAAATTTATCGGTCAGGAAAAAACAGTGATATCGGGCATCGCGATAGAAAACGTTGACGGCGGCATTACCGATAATATCAACATCAGCAATATTTACATGCAGGATGTGCAGACGCCTATTTTTATCAAGCTGGGTAACCGTGGTTTAACGTTGAAACCGGCAGCTAAAAATCCCGGCCATTTGCGCAACGTAACTATCAGTAATGTTACTGCCGAAAGCTACAGCAAAATGACATCGCACATTACCGGTTTGCCGGGATATGATGTGGAGAATGTACAACTCAATAACATCCATATCAATTCGATGGGTACGGGTACTAAAGAAGATGCCCAGATCATACTGCCCGAAAATGTAACCACTTATCCCGAAAACCGGATGTTTGGCTATGTAACACCCGCCGGCGGTTTATTTGCACGCCACGTAACCGGATTAGTAGTTCAAAATTGTAGCTGGATAACCCGAGCTAAAGACGAGCGACCTGTTGTGATACTGGACGATGTTAAACAATCATCACTCACGTTGCTACGTGCCGAAGGATTTGATGACGTGAAAGACCTGATCAAAAAAGTAAACTGATTTTGCTGATATATCTACCTATGAAAAGAATTTCCAAATATTTGATCGCTATCGTATTTGCTATAGCGTTTTTAAAACATCAGCAAAGTATCGCGCAAAGCGTTGATTATACCAAATATGTAAATACGTTTATTGGTTCTGGAGCAACGGGGCATACTTTTCCCGGCCCGGTAATGCCTTATGGTTTGGTACAGCTAAGCCCCGAAACGGGCAATTACGACTGGAGCTATTGCTCGGGATACCGCTATCCTGATAGTACTATCAACGGCTTCGCACATACACACCTGAACGGAACCGGTTGTCCTGATCTGGGCGATATATTGATCTTCCCCTTTGCGGGGACTAAAAACCGTACTGTGTTTAAAAGCAAATTCTCAAAAGTTACAGAGCACGCAACTCCCGGTTACTACACTGTTGTATTAGGCAAAAATGATGTAAAGGCAGAATTAACCGCCACTCAACGTATAGGCGTACATCGCTATACTTTTAACAAAGCTGGCGAAAACCACATCCTGATCGATTTTCAGAGCGGTTTACTTGATGACATTAAAGAACTGCCCGACCGTGTTCTGGAAAGCGATATCCGGGTGGAAAATAAAACCACCATCAGCGGATTTATTCGCACCAAAAAATGGGTAGAAAAAACAACGTTCTTCTACATCGTATTTGATAAACCTTTTAACCAAAGCAGTTTTATTGATGGCAAGCAAAAACGGAAATTGATGCTCGATCTGGCAGCTAAAGGGGGGGATAAAGTAGGTATCAAAGTAGCCATTTCAACCGTAAGTGTTGATGGCGCCAAAAAGAACATGATAGAAGCCGCGGGCAAAAGTTTTGATGCCATAAGGCAAAATGCTAAAACGGTATGGAACCAATACCTGGCAAAAGTAGCAATAGAAGGCACGGCAGAGCAAAAGGAAAACTTTTACACCTGTATGTATCACCTGTTTTCGCAACCGGCAAACATTGCCGATGTGGACGGGCAATACCGTGGTGCCGATGATAAAGTGAATCTATCGGCCAACAAGGCTTATTATTCAACATTATCCTTGTGGGATACTTACCGCTCTGCACAGCCATTATACACCATTTTAGATCCCGCCAAGGATGCCGCAATAGTTGGTTCTATGATAGAACACTTTGATGCTGCAGGCACTTTACCCGTGTGGACCTTGTGGGGAAAAGAGAACTTTTGTATGATAGGCAATCACTCGGTACCCGTAATTGTGGATGCTTATTTAAAAGGGCTAAAAGGTTTTGATGCCGAGCATGCTTACCAGGCCATTAAAACTACGCTAACCCATAACGGTAATCCCAAATACGATTGGAGCATCTTAGATAAATACGGTTACCTGCCATCTGATCTGGTTAAGGTAGAGTCGGTTTCGCGTACAATGGAGGCCAGTTATGATGATTGGTGCGCCGCACAAATGGCTAAGGCTTTGCATAAAACGGAAGACTATAATTTCTTTATGAAACGCTCGGGCTATTACGCTAACTTGTTCGACTCATCAACCGGTTTAATGCGTGGTAAAAAAGCAGATGGTAGCTGGGTTGTACCGTTTGATAAGTTGAAGATCTCGCATGCTGACTCCAAAGGTGGTGATTACACCGAGGGGAATGCCTGGCAATATGTATGGTCGGTACAGCAGGATATTCCGGGATTGATCAAGTTATTGGGCGGTAAAGAGAAGTTCGCTATCAAGCTGGATTCGTTGTTCAGTATGGATTCTAAAGTGTATGGCGATGGCTGGACGCTTGACGTTACCGGCCTGATAGGCCAATATGCGCACGGTAATGAGGTGAGCCACCATGTAGCTTATTTATACAATTATGCCGGTCAACCATGGAAAACCCAGAAGTTGATTCCCCGCATCCTGAAAGAAGAATACAAAAATAACCCCGAAGGTTTAAGCGGTAATGATGATTGCGGGCAGATGAGCGCCTGGTATGTGTTTAGCGCCCTGGGCTTTTACCCGGTTAACCCGGTAGGAGGCGAGTATGTACTGAATGCGCCTTTCTACAAAAAAGCAAGCATCAATTTAGGCGGTAAACAATTTACGGTTGAAGCGCCAAACCTGAGTGACACCAATATTTACGTACAAAAAATAACGCTGAACGGGGTAGAGAATACCAGCGGATTTTTATCGCATAAAGATATTATGAAGGGCGGCAAACTGGTATTCACCATGAGCAGCAAACCTAAAATGTAATTGTAAATTATAAATCTGAGATAGATAATATGAAAAAAAGAAACTTACTCATGCTGTGTTTGGCCGCGCAATTTACCTACACGGCTAAAAGCATCGCACAAGCTAAAACCGAACCTAAAAACTTTCGCTTTGGCACTTGTGTGCATTTTAACCAGGGTTGGGATCCTGTAAAAGTAATGCCTTTGGTTGTAGAACTCGGCGTAGGCTGGGTACGCGACGATTTGAACTGGCGCAGCGTTGAAAAAACTAAAGGAGTTTACGAAATTCCGGAAAAAACAATGGCATGGATCAAACTCGCGCACAAAAATGGTTTAAAGCTGATTTTGATATTGAATCGTGATAACAAACTTTACGAAGATCCTTACGATCCGGATGCTTACGCGGCATTTTGTAAAGCGATGGCCGTGCAGTTGAAGGATGATGCAGACGCTTTCGAGATCTTAAATGAGCCATCAAACTTTGGTTTCAGAAAACAATACGGTGGTACATGGAATGGTTTGGAGCCCGATGGCAAATCTATCGGCCCATGGGTGGGTAAGTATGTAACCTTTATCAATAAAGCTGCCGAGGCCATCAAATCTGTCAACAAAAAAATCAAGGTGATTGGCTTAGGCTCTGTGCCGCCGGTAAATTTCAGGCAGTTGGCTCTGGGCATCTCGCCGTCGGTTGATGGTATAACAGATCATCCCTATAGCTACCGCTCTGTTCCCGAGATCATTTCGTTCCCAAGCTCTGAGTCGGGTTTAAAGCGTGATGGCATTGCGACAGCAGATGTTAGAGGTACACTCACCTCAATGGTGGATATGTATCGTAAACAATCCGAAAAATATAATGGCCCTAAAGAGCTATGGTTTACCGAATCGGGCTGGCCAACTTTTCAGCCGCTGAGCGATAAAATTTTAAATGCCGGTATTACCGAGAGCGCGCAGGCAACGTATATTCAGCGCAGGTTTATACAATACCTGGGGATGGATATCGACGTGGCTTTGCAATACGATCTGAAAAATGATGGTACCGATCCGCACGAACTGGAGCATAACTATGGCATTGTTCATGCTGATTATACGCCTAAACTCGCGTACTATGCCTATCAGCGTGTTATAAAAAATACCATTGGTTTAGTGCATAAAAATATGGAAGTTAAGGTAACGCCAGGCCCGGGTCGTGTTGATCCATACCCAATGGTTTGGGAAGGTACCAAAATGCCTTCGCCAAATGATATTCCGGTTTATACCTTTGTGAACCCTAAAGGGCAGGAGGTTGTAACGCTATGGTCGGCAGAGCGGGCAAACAATGAGTTCCAGCCGCGTGTTGCCGATATTGAATTTAAAAGCGAAAAAAAGGTATCAAAAATAACGGTAATGGATATGTTGACCGGAGTTACTACAAATGTACCGTTTAAAGCGACAGAAGGTGGAGCGATGCTCAAAACCTACTCGGTGCCCGATCATGTATTGATGTTTACAATTGACTAAACACACAGAATGAATAAAGTATTATTTACAGCGCAAAGGCTCATGGCAGCCTCTGCGCTTATTTTATTTTCGACCGCAGTAAGCGCCAAAGTTGTGCTGCCCGATATGCTGAGCAGCAATATGGTGCTGCAGCAAAACACCCAAACCCAACTTTGGGGTAAGGCTACGGCAAATAAAATGGTAGTGATCACTACATCGTGGAACAAGAAGAAATATAGCGCTAAAACAGATGCAAACGGAAACTGGAAGGCTAAAATCGCAACTCCGGTAGCGGGTGGCCCATACACCATTGATCTGAACGATGGCGAAACCACTACCCTAAACAATATCCTGATCGGAGAGGTTTGGATCTGCTCGGGCCAATCCAATATGGAAATGCCTTTGGCGGGCTGGGGTAAGGTTAATAACTACGAGCAGGAAGTGGCCAACGCCAACTATCCAGATATCAGGTTGTTGCAGGTTAAGAGGATACCAAGTTCGTTCCCTTTAACCGAGGCCAATGTTACGGCAGGTGGCTGGCAGCCTTGTTCGCCGCAAAGTGTACCCGAATTTTCATCGGTAGCCTACTTTTTCGCCCGTAAAATTTACCAGGAAAAACATGTCCCGATAGGTTTGATCAATTCAACCTGGGGCGGTACCGTTGCTGAAGCCTGGACGGGCGGCCAATCGCTCAAAACCATGCCCGATTTTGTTTCGGCTACAGCCAGAATTGAAGGCTTGCCGCATGACGCAGCCGAGCAGCGCAAGCAGTTTCAGCAGCAATCGGCAACCTATGATAGTATCCGGATCTCTAAAGATGCAGGTTATAAAAACGGCAAACCCTATTTTACTTTGCCCGATATTGATGTAAACGATTGGAAAACCATGACCCTGCCTACCTATTGGGAGGTTGCCGGTTTGCCCGATTTTGATGGCATCGTTTGGTTTCGTAAAAAGATAACTATTCCTCAAGGCTGGGTGGGGCATGATATTGTACTGAACATAGGTACGGTTAACGATGATGATATCACCTTTTTTAACGGCACCGAAGTGGGTAAAACCAATGGCTGGAGCAAAGTAAGAGCATACACTATTCCCGCGGCTTTGGTAAAAGAGGGTGAAAATACGATAGTGGTTAGAGTGAACGACGGCAACGGTTCCGGTGGCATTTATGGTAAACCAGAAGCCATGTTTGCATCATACGGTACCGAAAAGATAAACCTATCAGGCCAATGGGTTTATAAGGTAGGTGTATCGAAAGCAGACCTGCCCGAAAGCCCGACGCAAATAGATGGTCCTAATCGCACAACAGTGCTTTATAACTCCATGATCAACCCGTTTACACAAATAGCCATTAAGGGTGTAATATGGTACCAGGGCGAAACCAATTCGGATAGGGCTTATCAATACCGCACTCTGTTTCCTTTATTAATTAAAGATTGGCGTAAAACCTGGGGCATAGGCGATTTTCCGTTCTACTTTGTACAACTAGCTAACTGGACGCCCAGCAAACCGCTACCATCCGAATCAACCTGGGCAGAGCTACGCGAGGCACAGCTAAACACCCTGGCATTACCTAATACAGGTATGGCTATCACTGTTGATCTGGGCGACGAGAAGAATATCCATTACAAAAATAAACAGGAAGTAGGTCGCAGGCTTGCCTTGGTTGCTCTGGCTAAAAGCTATGGCGATACCACTGAATACTCGGGCCCGCTGTATAAATCGGCGCAGGTTGAAGCTAATCAAATCCGGTTATCCTTTTCCCATGCCAATGGTTTAAAAGCCCTTAACGGCGATTTGAGAGGTTTTGCCATAGCCGGCAGTGACAAGAAATACTACTGGGCAACAGCCAAAATAGAAAACAACCAGGTAATAGTTTCCACTCCCGAAGTACCGCAACCTTTATTTGTGCGCTATGCCTGGGACAATAACCCTGTATGTAACCTTTACAATTCAGCAGGTTTACCGGCATCACCTTTCCGTACAGATGATTTCCAGGAGATAACTTTCACTAAAAAATAACCAGTTTGCAATCCATAAAAAAAGGCGCCCTGTAAATTTACAGGGCGCCTTTGCTTTTAAATAGTACGTGATTAAGGCGCTATCTTGGTGAAGATAAAGTAATCGAAAGCCAAACTATACTTGTTCGGGTCAATGCTGGATGCGTTTACACCGGTTACCGTAAACTTAAAGTACTTGTTGCTGCTTGTGCCTACCTTCCACTTGCCCAGGTTTACATCAACATATTCGGATGTTGAATTGTATTCGTCGTACGGATCACCAATATCGGTCCCGCTGCTGCTGCCCGAAATCCCTGCCCTAAACTGGAATATCCCCCTTGATGAGTAACGTTTAACCCTCGCGCTTACATAATAAGTACCCGGATCAACGGTTGGTATGGTGTACGATACAAAATCGCCAACGGCATTGGCATCTATAATACTACCAGCGCTGCCACTTGCCGCAGGATCAGAAAATGTACGTACCACATCACCACTAGAGTGTCCTTCAACAGCCAATGACTCAGCCTGTAGAATCGTTGACTGATGCTTGCTACCCAAGGTTATCGCATAGCTATCACGGGCATCTGTACCCCAATCAAAAGTAAGCGTCAGTTGATGGCTTGCCGATACCGTATAGGTGCCTTGCAAAACAGTATCAATTTTATCTACCGCACCGCCACCTGCCCATGGTATTTTTTCGATGGTGACAAACACGCCGTTACCCTCCATCGCGTAGGATTTATCAAGATTGTTTAACTGAACAGCAATTGGTCCGGTTAAACCGCTACGGTTACCCAATACAATTTTAGCCAGGCTGCTATCCACATCTTTACCCGCTATCAGATCGATATTGGCGCTTGGTGTGGTGCTCACTTTGTGACCGGTAATGCTACCATATTTCATAAACCACCACCACTCACCTTTAGGGTGCCATACCGAATTAGCATCGCGAAGAATCATATTATCCATTTGGTTTTCCGGTCCCGAAAACTGGGCGTGTACTGAACCCACAATACCTGCCCGCTCGTGCTGACTAGCTAACCAACCTACTTTGCCAGGGTTAGCATGTAAAGTGGTACCCGTGTTAGATATAAATTCGTTTATGATGATCTGCGGGGCGGGCAGACTCCGGGCAACATATAGCTGCCTTACATCGTCAATTTCTTGCGATGGTGTTTTTGCGGTTAATGAGTTGGAACTTCCCGGGAAATGCCAGGTTAAATAGTCGGGTAGGGCATTATTTACTTTAGCCGAATCAAGCCACTGGGTAAAAAACGGATATGGAATGGTGTCGGGTACTTGCGGGTTTTGATACTTAATTATCGATAAGCTTGGACCCTCAATAATAATTTGCTTGCCCAAACTAACGCCAAGTGCTTTTAACTTTTTGTAAGCATGCACATAAGTTTGGCAAAAGCGCTTTCTGTTATTTCTAACTTGCGCTCCAGTTGGACTCGTTGTCGATCCGCCATCAGGGTTCCAGAATTGCAAACCATCGGCCTCGTTCCAAATATCAAAATGGAGTTTATTGGAAGCATAGCCATAAGTTAAGGCCTGGTTAACCTCGTTAGTTAAAAATGTGTCGTACTCGGTCCAGTCGTTTCCGGTTGTGCCCCCTGGCCAGCTACCGCGATGATAGCCCCAATCATCAGATAATACTAATATGGTTGTTAAACCCAAAGCATCATGTCGGGCTTTTAACGGCCCCAGGTAACTCATCGGTACACGATCAAACTGAGGTTTTGTAGGCACAACCAACCAATCCGGCGGCGAAGAACCGGCAATAGGCACCATTCCTTTTAGCAACCCGCTCGATCGGTAGGTCATAGCGCCCTGGTCAACATTAAAATCCACACTTACGGTTTCATTAGGTATCAGGGCCGGGAAATTACCGCCGCTAACTTGTTGACTTAACCCGGCTACACCCGGGTCTGATTGTTGAATGCCTTCGGGCTTTTTGCACGAAAACATCGCGAGGAGCAACATGGCTGCAGCCCCTGATTTGATAAATGTTACTTTCATAATTAAAAATTTATTTGGTTAGTAATAAATAGCATGGTTGTGTAACCGCCTAATAACCAAACTGTATGGAAAGATTTTCATAATTCATAGGTTATGAAATCGGTTGCATTACATAGGTGTTAAACGGGTAGTAATAATTGGTAATGCAAGTAAACGGCGGGGCGCTTAAAAAAAGATTAAAAAAATATTAACCCTCTAAATCGTTTTTTAGAAAAAGTTTAAAGTATTGCTCCAGAGATTATTGAGCCTGTTTTTGAAGAGAAAATTATTTTTACTTTTTGTTGTTAAGCTGTTGATTTATATGCCAACTTTGGTGAAATGTTGCTTAATAAAACATTAATTTGCAACTAAAGAGAGCTTTATGTTTACGGTTGAATGGTTTTCAAGGTGTTAAATATAGTACCGCGCGGTATATAGTTTAAAAGCTGTTAACATTAAGTTAACGGCTTTTTTATTTAGCGATGTGCGGAGATGAAATTTAGTACAGATGTTAAAATATGCTTGGGATATAATAGCCTGATGAGGTATATTCAGCCAATTAATTAAGCGAGCGCGGTATCAAATAATACATCAAACAAAGCAATGTTACGCAAATCCTTCTGTACACTTTTGTGCTTTCTGTTTTTAACGTCGGTTATAGCGCAGCACCCAATACTGGATAATGATGTAGCCGGCAAGGTTAACGTATTCATGGGTTCGTCTGGTGATCATGGTCAAATGTCGCCCGCGGCATCATATCCGTTCAGTATGCTCAGTATTGGTCCGCAAACTTATCCTAAATTACACGCGGGGTATGAGTACGAAGCCAAGCGCTTCCTGGGGTTTACACAAAATCGTTTTGAGGGCGTGGGCTGCCAGGGTAGCGGCGGGAATATCCTGATCAAACCATTTGTTGGCGATGATACCAAAGCCGACCTGATCAAAGTAAAGCAATCAGGATCACCAGGGTATTATCAGGTATCTTTTACTAACCACATCAATGCCGAGCTTTCGGTTTATAACAAATCGGGTATGCACCGCTATACCTTCCCGCAAGGTAAAAAAGGTTTTACTATTGATCTGAGTCATACGCTGGCCAATCATTTTGTGAACGAAGAGCATGTGATCTCAAAAAACAGCCTGAGCGGCTGGGTAGAAGCCAGAACAACCTGTAACGTGGGCACCTATAAAATTTATTACTACCTGCAATTTACAAACCCTGTGCAATGGCAACAAACCGGAGCGCACACCTTGCAGGTTACCTTGCTGGAGAGTGATAAAACGGCCGAAATTAAGATAGCATTATCGTCTGTAAGCGCCGAGTATGCTAAAGCTGATTTATTTGAAGGAACATTTGAACAATTAAAAGCCAGCTCGAGAGAAGGGTGGAATACCTTATTGAGCAGAATAAAAGTAGAAGGCAACATCGCGCGTAAAAAGATGTTTTATACTTTGTTGTATCGTACGCTGCAATCCCCTTATGTGATATCCGAAAAAGATGGCGCCTACCGCAATACCAAAGGCGAGCAGCAAAAAGCTGCCGATACCTTGTATAATGGCTGGGCAATATGGGATAATTACCGAACGCAGTTGCCGCTGCTATCGGTAGCCTGGCCCGAAAAATATAAGGGTATTGTTACGTCGTTGTCTAACCTGTATCTATCCGGTAAAAAAGATTATGCCACACAAACCGAGCCTACCAATACCGTACGTACCGAGCACGCCATAGTAGTACTTTTAGATGCGTACCGAAAAGGCTACAAAGTGAATTTTGAAAGTATTGCTGATTCATTGATGAACGAGGTTGATCATCTGGATTACACCAAGCCCGATAAAGCTTTAGAATCGAGCTATGATACCTGGGCCATGGCCGAAATATTGGCCGGCATGAATAAAAAGGAGCTGAGTGAAAAATACCGTCAAAAAGCTGCCGAATACAAAAACTACTGGAACAAGGATTTTAAAGATGTTACCAAACCCGATGTTGACAGGGTACAGGCGCGCGGACTGTACCAGGGTACTATTTGGCAATACCGATGGTTTGCGCCGTTTGATGTAAAGGGCTTAATTGAATTAACCGGTGGCAGTACCAAATATCTTGAACAATTAAATCATTTTTTTGATCACGATTTGTACAATCATGCCAACGAGCCGGATCTGCAAGCACCGTTAATGTATAACATGACTGCCGAACCCTGGAGATCGCAGGAGTTGATGCACCGTTTTGCTGTAGATACCGTGGTTCAATATTATTTTAATGATAACAGCCGTGGGATTGACCCGTTTATTGATGTGGTTTACAAAAACGAACCTAAAGCCTACATCCGGACGATGGATGACGACGCGGGTGCTATGTCGGCCTGGTACGTTTTAACGGCTTGTGGTTTTTCACCCGCTTGCGTAGGCTGGCCGGTTTATTATTTAAATGTGCCGCTATTTAAAAGCGTCACTTTTAACTGGCCAGGGAAAAAGCCACTCCAAATCAGCGTCGAAAATTACGGCTTAAATCAAAAATATATCCAGAAAGTAACACTGAATGGTAAGGTAATTAACCGCAATTACCTTACTCACGAAGAGTTAATGGCTGGCGGTAAAGTGGTAATTACCGCATCATCAGTACCTGATAAAACCTGGGGTATCCAAGATGAATGGATCTCGCAGATTGATAAGTAGGTATATTGTTGTATTACAAGTGTAGCGGCTACCCGGGCATAGATGCTTAGGATAGCATTTATGCTATTTCTTTTTACCTGCCTTTTGTACCTCAATCATTCTGGCGGCAAAACGCCTGCCTAATTCCTGTGCCGATGCGCCATCAAAATGAGTGGTATCACCTTTGTGTACTAACCCTTCAGAGGAAGCGATAGCTGTGTAAGGTACTATTGCCGGTAAGCGGGCCAGTTCTACATTAATATTGGCATAGTTATCCCGGTAACGGCCCAATTCGCCAACAATAAAGGGCAACTTATCGTTACCTACCAAAACGCGGAAACGTTGGATCAATTCGCTTAACTGGGCTATATATTTTTTAGATTTTTCGGCGCTGCTGTTGGCTTCACCCTGGTGCCAGATGATGCCTTTTACCTCACCATATTTCA
>Ga0116227_10009656_pt1 | contig 17373 bp, 25 predicted proteins | sample S1TSphgellanicum_FD_89693 | JGI IMG/M metagenome (GOLD analysis project Ga0116227, IMG submission 89693) | Host-associated microbial communities from peat moss isolated from Minnesota, USA - S1T2_Fb - Sphagnum magellanicum MG | ecosystem: Host-associated > Plants > Peat moss > Unclassified...
AACTCGACCCTCTACCCCTTTCTAGAGTTGGAAGCTGGGAGCGTGCTACCAAGTTCAACTTTCCGCAACTTGACTTTGTGAAACCCTCAAGTGTGTTTCACCCCGTGACTTGGGAGCGCGTCACTCTTCACATAACTACATTTATTGTACTTTAAAATAGTGTGGTAGATTTTAATTATTCCATGTTGTTGGGAAGACCATGGTTGAGGGATGTTAAAGTGGCACATGATTGGGGGAGTAACATTGTTACCATACAAGGCAATGGGAAAGTCAAAACAATTATAATCACCAAGCATTTGGGAGGTGAAGTAAAAAGACTAGAAGTGTTACTGTGTTATGATGATCAAAATGGTATCATAGATGAAGAAGAAAATATCATCTTTGTTACAAAGCCAAATTTGTTCTCAATAGAAACAATTAGTTTTCTTGAGAGAATTCAATTTATGAAAATCACAGATGGGGAGATCATGGATCCAAATGTAAAGGCTAGTATTTCAAAGCAAGACTTTGGAGGATAAGGTGTAGACGGAAACATACTATAGCCATCAACTAGGGAATGTTGCAGTCAATGAAACTCGAAAAAAAATCAAAGCACAAGAATTGCAGATAGTTGGATGGATGTTAACAAAAGATTAACAATTGATGAAGCTAACTTTGGGAACTAATGTAGAACCACAAATGGTGAAGATTAATGCAAAACTTGAAACAAGTAAGGTGTTGGAACTGGAACAATTGTTGAAGGAATTTAAAGATGTTTTTGCATGGACATATAAAGATCTAAAAGGGATTCCACCAAAACTAGCATGACATAGAATTGAGTTGGACACTATTACACCATTAGCACATTAAGCTAGGTACATATTAGATTAGATATATGCTACAACATTCAAACAAAATATAGATTAATTGTTAGTAGTTGGATTCATTCAATTTATAGAGGAGGCTACATGGTTGTCACCCATAGTAATAGTACTCAAAAAAAATGGCAAACTAAAAATATGTATAGGTTTTAGAAAATTAAATGCAACCACAAAGAAAGATCCATACCCATGACCTTTCACATATGAAGTGTTGAACACAATAGTAGGGTATCAAGCATATTATTTCTTAGATGGATATTTAAGATATCATCAAATTTCTATAGTTCCAAAGGATAAATACAAGACTACATTTGTTACAGATTGGGGCTTTTATATGGAAGGTGATGTCATTTAGAGTTTAAAATGGACCTCCAACATATCAAAAAGCTGTTAACAAAACATTTAAAGAATATTTGGATAGTTTTATGAAGATATTTCTAGAAGATTTTATAGTGTATAGTGACATGGAAATCATCTATAGGAGTTCAAATTATGTTTTCAAAAGTGCAAAGAATATGACATTAGTCTGAATCAAGAAAAATGTGCATTTATGGTATTTTCAAGGATGATTTTGGGTTTTATTGTTTTTAGAAAAAGGAAACTACCAGATCCAAAGAAAATACAAGCAATAATAAACATGCCACCACCGAAAAACCCACAATAGATTCAAATATTCAATGGGATGGCACAATTTTATAGATGTTTTATAAAAAAAATTCTTATTATTATGGCACTATCACTAAATTGACCAAAAAGACAAAGATTTTTTTGTAGACAAAAAAATGTTAGAAGGCTTGAAAATTGATCAAACATAAGTATATTGAAACACTGATATTGATATCATTGAACAAAATTATAGCACCACACAAAGAAAGGTTTTAGTAATGGTTTTTGCTTTACACAAGTTCAGACATTATTTGTTAGGCAATAAGTTTATCTTTTATGTAGATCATATGGCATTGGTCTATTTGGTTAACAAACTATAAGTTTTATGGAGAATAACTTAATGGTTGTTCTTGTTTTTGGAATATGATTTCATTGTAGTGTATAAGCCAAACAAAACTCATGTAATTGAAGATGCATTATCAAGACTACTAGATATTATAAAACCCACATGTGTGCTTAATCAAACAATAGATGTAAGTTTGTTTTACACATAGCCTGAATGGTTGAATGATGTAAAAAACTTTTTGAGAACAAGATAGATTAAGGCCACATTATATGTATAACTAAAGCAAATATTAGTCAAAAGAGCAGAGCCATTTGGATTAAAAAATGGTGAATTGTACAGAATGGGCCAAGACAACAGACTTAGAATATGTTTAACAACTATAGAAGCACAAATGGTGATGAGAGAATTGCATGAAAGATCATTAAAAGGTCATTTTGCAACTAAAATAACATAGAGAAAAATATTCGATGGTGGACATTGGTGGCCAACTATATATAAAGATGTGCATGATTACTGCAAATCTTGTGATGCATGTCAAAGAATAGGAGGATTGGCAATTCAAAGTCTTGCAAAGCTAGTTACAAGTCTTCTAGGAGAACCATTTATGAAATGGGGATTTTATTTTGTGGGGTCAATCAAGCCAGCATGAAGTTATACAAGAAACAAATATATTCTTGTAGCCACAAATTATGCTACCAAATGGGTGGAAACAAGAGCATTGAAAACAATACTATAGTAGTCATAATAATTTTTTTGTATGAATGCATATTAACCAAGTTTAGATGTCCTTTGATTATAATCAATGATTAAGGAGTTCATTTCATTAATGATGCCATCAAATATTTGACAGATCATTTTCTATTGAAACATGTGAGTTCTACAACCTATTATCTTCAAGGGAATGGGTAGGTTGAGTCTATTAACAAGGTACTTGAAACATTGTTGACCAAATTAATTAGTGAAAATATGACATATTAGGATGAGCATTTGTTTACAATGTTTTTTTCATACAAAAATGCATACAAAGTAGCAACAAGGTATACACCATATCAATTAGTGTATAGATTACATCCATAGATGCCCACAGAATACATAGTGCTAATTGTTAGTGGAAATGAGAGAGACAATACTTTTGTGAAAGTTTTAATTAGTAGAATTACAGAGTTAGACAAGTTGCAGGAAGCTAGGATGCAAGCTATAGAAACTACATGAATTCAATAGTGGAATAAAGCATTATGGAGATAACAAAAAAAATTTTAAAACAATTTAATTTTAATGATTATGTTATGTGGTTTCCAAAGGGTAATATGTCACACCTAGGGAAGTCTACAAGGAAATGGTTTGGACCATATAGAATATAGTATGTGTTGCCAAATAACATTGCATTATTAATGACCATTGAAAAGTTTGAAACTAACCCTATGCTGGCCAATGTGAATAAGTTGAAACCTTACAAATATATGGAATTTGAAGTTCATAAACAAAAAAATAGATACCAATATATTGGGAATAAAGTGCAAGTGGAGTTTAGATGGAAAATTTTGATATGGAGGAAGATGATGAAAATTGTGAAATACAAAAACCACATATACAAAGTACTAAAGTTGAAGAATAGATGAAAGATCCTATGGTGAACACAATATTAATTTTCGATCTACATATGATAAATAAACCCATGAACAATAATTTCATAATTAAAGGATTGGGGATCTAAAGATTTAAAGATGATCTATTAGGGATATCGGCTGAATTGACAAATGTATTCGCCCAATCATAGTAGTAGCAGGAGGAAGTAGGAGGAAACAAAATTGTTGACAAAAATAGAAGCAAAAGAGGAGTTGAGAAGAGTAGAACATGAAAGTGTGTTGATTATTCAGCTATTGGCTATAAGATCACCACCGCATTCATCATCATCTTTGGAATGTGTAAAAATGAAGGGTATAATGAGAAAATATAATTTGTGCAAGAGATAATTCAAGATATAGATACAATTAGAACATCTATAGTTAAGTTTTTGTGCAAAAGCAGAAGATGTTAGTGTGCAGAGGAACAACAAACCAAGAGTTACATCAATAGATTTGATGTTCATTGAAGAATTGGAAGAAGATGAAGTTGTGGAAGCACGGACAATGCAAAAGGATGTAGGGGAAGAGAACATTGTTGAGGTGGAAAATAATCTATCCATAGAAGTGCAAATGGAAGTACAACAATCCACAAAGGTGTAGATGATTGCAGAAACACAACGAAAGGCAATGGAAATCAAAAGACATGAGTTGGAATTTGTAGCAATGAAAATATGCGCAATCTTAGACAAAACCACACTTTTGGAGAAAGGTATTAAACGTTCAAATCTTGAGCAATTCATGTGGATACAGAAGAAACAAAACTATGATAAACATGTTGAGCAAATTGAGAATTAGAAGGATATTGATGAGGAAAAAGATTGGGCTTCTAAAGCAAGGCTAGTAACTTTGTTTTTAATGGATTAGGAAGCATCAATGCTTGATGTCAAGTTGGAATTTCTGAACACATTCTTGATCAAGGGCACACATATTTACTTTAGGCATAAAAATAAGGTGTATGTCATTAGTGAACAATTGATTGTAGATGTTTTTGGAGTATGTGTAGAAAGGTATGTAGAAGACCCAAAAAGGTAGGTTAGTAAGTCACTAGTAGTCCATGCACTATAAAGTTGTAGATTTGCACCTATGAATTCTTCTACAGATCAATGGAATACAAAGAGTTTGGGTTTGCCATACTTTGTTAGATATCTTGCCATTATATATGTTAATTATCAGAAGGAGAAGGTTTAATATTTTAGCAACAAGAATGTTATAACATTGATGAGAGTAAAAAAGGGGAAAAAGGTAAATTGGGCACATATTATATTCAATAGTCTATGTAGTGAGCTAGATCGGTGGTATACATATGTATAGGAAAATAAGGGGGATAAGAAAAATACTTGTCAGTCTACTTTAGTATTGGCAAAAAACTTTCAATATCTATTTGTGCATCAAAAGGAGAATCCACATAAACCACCAACCAAGGTTAAAAGAACTAGGGAGGAGATGCAAACAACACTAGAGAATAGAAAGAAAGTTGTAATAGACTCTCCAAAAAGTGCTCTTAAAAGGAAAAACAAAGTTGAGGAAGGTTGAGCCTTAGGCTTAGGAGTGAAGAGGGAACAAGAAAGCATGGATATAAGAGCACAAAAAATGATGAGGGGCAAAATGGAACCATCTACAGTGCCAATAGTGGTATAAGCAACCATATAAACTATAAAAATACCACATATGACAACTCCATAAGAGATATAGCTGAAGGAGCAAAAAAAGGAAGTACCACAGATGGCATGTCCATAGGAGAAATAGTTCATGGAGAAGAGATAGGAAATTAAGGAGGAACATGACATAAGGTTTCTAGAGGGTGAGGGACATCTACACTTTGATGGAAATGTATATGAAGATTGGATGGAGACCATTGCAAGTCCACAACATTTCCAGCATTTACAACAACATTTGCAGCAACAACAACAGTAGCCATAGGAAGGTCTACAAGCTATTGAACTACAGACGGAAAGGGTGGAAACACAACCATCTTTTGAAGTGTTCATACCTTTAGAAATACATGTACCACCTAATAGACTAGAATTTATAGAGGGATTTCCATTTGAATTTGAATTGGGGAGAAAAATGGTGTAAAAGATGGGATCATTTATAGAAGGATTTAAAAATCCTCTGACATAAACAAGTACACCAAAGTCTATGGAAGAGATGGTTGCAAAAGTAATGCAAGTAAATAAGGCAGTTGAATTATTTCAAACCATGGCAATTGTGAGTCTGAATGTGGGGAATTTGACTCTGGAGGTGAATAATCTAAATAATAGATTAGTTATAGGGGAGAAGGAGAAGTTAGTATTACAAGAGAATTGGATAAGGAGAGAGATTTCCAAAAGGGGTATAAGCATAATGTGGAAATTTAAAGGAAGAATTGGGCAAAGGTTGAGCAGAATATTAAAGTGTTCATTAAGAAACATAGGATGAAAATGAAGAGCTCAAGGGTAGCACAACATTGTTAAAGTCATAAGATGAAAAATTGTAGGATTTAAAGTAGAAGGTTGAAATTTGTGAAACCACAAAGAGAAAGTGGATAATAACATTGTTGTTTCATAAGTAATAACAAGAGGCTTTGGGTAGTCAAGTGAAAATAATGATTAAGGAAAAGAAGGAGAAGGAGAATGTTTAGACAAATTTGGAATTGATGAATATGAAGAATGATTTTTGATACAGTTTGAAGAGAGTAGAACAAAAATAATAGAGGTAGAAAGAGAGAAGTTGATGGAGGAAAAAAAGGAGTATTCAAGGAATTTGTAGCACTTGCAAACACAGTAGGAGATTGCACAAGAACAGAGGAAGAATTTGGGCCTAGCCGGTGTCAAGAAAATGATAGAAGATTATGAACAAATACTGCAGTGTTATACCTTGATGAGGACAAAGAACAAGATGAAGAATTCTAAAGCAAAATTTGAAAAATGGTGGGAGGTTGCAGAGGAGTATTTTATAAAGGAATTGGAAAAGAATTAAGTTTAACATATAGTTTGTGAAAAAAAATTGAAGTACAAGTTGGAAACATATTAAATTTTTTTTATAGATTTTATCTGTTATAGTCCAACAAGTACAGAAGCATCGAGTTAGGATGACAAGACTGAAATAGGGCCTAGTGGAACTACTCAGGATGAAGAAGTGTAGATTGAGGAACCACAAAACCTCAAAAGTGGAATAGTTTAGGAGGAGGAGGTATAAACAAAGAAACCATAGGACCTTAGAGGAGGGGGTCAAGAAGAAAAATAAACACAAAGAATTCAGGAACAAGAACAAGTGGGAACTATTTCAACAATAGAATAAGAGGTATTCAAGATACAACATTTGGAAATAGAACCATAGACTAAGTTAGTAGAAGAGGAGGTCAAGACTGTAGAAATAGAGGTATAGGTTGGAATTGTAGAGTTAGAAGTAGGTACATAACCACTAGTTGTTATGTAGGTTGAAACTATAGAAATTGTAGTAGAGGAAACATATGTTTAGAAGGATATGGAATACTTTCATTTCATTTTTGTCATTTTACAAGGATTTTGGGGACGAAATCCAAAGTATAGAGGGGATAATGTTAAAGGGATAGGATGATTGCATGGTCTTGGATGAACAAGGCATTTAAAATAGGGGCTAATTAAAGAACTTCGTTGGTTTGAATTTTGAATTCTTGTTAGTTTTGAATCATAATGAAAAGACTTGGGATTGCCCAAAGGAGGAGTATCTAAAAAAGATCAGACATTTTTAGACACACAATTTTGAAGAAAATAGTGAAAGGAGCTATAGGTACTTTGAAGTAGAAAACCACAAATTTTTTTTTGATATACCATAGATTGTATTTGTTGTTTTGACTTCATTTCAACAAAACATGGAATTCTACTATAATTTTGATTCAATTTTCAATAATATAGAGAAGTAGAGTCTTCTATAGTAATTTTTATGTTCAAATTGTTGTGTGAATTTTTTTGTAGCATTAGAATATGATGAAATAAATTGTGATATTGTTTCTAGAGTTTTTTTACATGTATTTTGAAATGTAGATTCTGGTTATATGGAATAACCATGAATAATGATTGATGGAATAAAGTGTGTTGATAATCAATACATAAACAATGAATGCATGCATGTGAAATGAATTTTTTTGGTTACAGTAGTGTGAAATATTTTGCAAGAATTAAGTTTTATTTCTACCAATTTATAACATTATGGTCTCCTACATCATGAACATTTATAGTGCCCATGTTCATTAACTCATTAGTAGTTGCATCCTCTCCCCCATTGTGGGTTGTCATTTCTTGCATCATCTGAATTCCCAATGTTTTCATCTATATGCCAATTATCTTCTCTTGTTGTATACAGACTACTAGGTCTGGTTTTATCATCCATAGCTCTAGGATTTAATGGCCAAACCCCTATTGCTTTGAACCCATTCAATATGTTTTGTTTGGACAAGGATTGGTCAAATGCTCTATCAACTTAGCTAGCTAGTGTTACCTTATCTGATTTTAGATGATTGTCTCTAACCATGATATTGTTTTTTTTTTTCCTAAAGGCAGACTTGAATGGCTTGAAACAGTTCACATCTAGAGGCTGTAATGCATGAAAGGTGTGGGCAAGTAAAATGACCATATCTAAGCCAAACTATGATGCATGTTCTATAGCTTTTAGAATGACATGTGAGCCATGCCCATTTAGGATAAGTAAATGGTGATTAGATTGGAATATGCCACCAAGGACTGACTTGATACAAAATGAGAGGAACTCCTTAAATTGAAAACAAGTCATCCATATTTTTTTTGCACAACCATACATGTTCCAAGTTTACAATTTTTAATGTAATTGTCTTTGATTTTATCACTTTTGAAAAAGTAAAATCTTGGTAAAAAACCTCTTGCAATGTTGACAACAACAACATTTATAGTTAACCATTTTCGGGATTAAAAATAAGTGTTGTATACCTGTTGTGAACTTCTTTTGGCTAGCACTTTAACTCCTCACTATCGCCCAACTTGGATACTTGTTTCATTTGAATTTTAGATGTGGACTGTTGAATACCTATGTTGATCATAAAATGTTGTAGGGTCTTGAAAGTTTCAAAGATTAAATTATAAAAATTTGAAAATTTGCCCAAACTAAATTCTCATTTGTTGATATTGTGCAGGTTGTTGATGTGAATATGAAGCCACAATTCAATCAAGCTTGGGGAAACTTGCGAAATCCTAGTCTTCTATTAGTTTTTGGTTGTCTTGGTATGTCTGTAGCTAGCCAACGGTAACATAAAATCTTCTTGTACCTTTCACTATAACGCTTATCTATAATAACAATCTTGCACTCATCACTTGTTTCCTCTACCTTAACCTCTATGTTGGTGTCCTCTTTCACTTTTTTCACTATTGTATTTGGCTAATCTCTAGACTCATCATCACACTTTTTCTTTGTGCACTTTGTACTAACTAATTTTGATAGTTCTACAATGGGTTTAGATTGACATTTTGTTTTCAAAGCTCTATTATCATTCACTTGAGATCTTAACACTATTGCACTGAGATATAAAAGCTCTAAGAAACTTTGAATACCTTCTTCAACATAATTAGCATACTTCAACATGTTGCCTTCTAAAAAAAATACAAAAACCTTTAAGTGCAAATGAATTTAGATTCTATTGCAAAGCTTGAAATTGCCCATGCTCAAGTTTTGCGGGGAAAAGTCTTGAAGGCAAAGTTGTTAGATAACATAGTATTCCAATATCTATCCTTAGATATTTTCCCTTGTTTGTCACCTCATTAATAAATAGCAAACATGCCATTATGGGTTAAATCAAATCCCAAAGATTTATCCAATATCTATAACCAAACAGTAAAAAATTGGTTTTCCCACAATATTTCATAAATTCCCAAACAATTTCTTGAAACAATGGGTCAAGCCCAACCCCATTTCCAAACAATTTTCGTCACAATGTTGATGGGGTCCCCTGTTAATAAAATACATTTTTTTTTCTAATTCTAGATGTTATACACACCCAATGTTGAACATATTTCCCCCAATTGTGATGGGGGAATTAGTTTTAATAATGCCCCCTCTTTTATAAAAGTACACCCACATTAGAAAATGGGTATGGCTAACCCCTTAAACCCCAAAAGAAATCTTCCTTTACCTTTACATGTGGGGTCCATATCTTATAAATGTACATATTTTTTTCCAATATGGAGATCGCTCCCTTTAAACCATGCAAAACCAATCTCTACTAGGTACGTAGCATTTAATTAAGGCACATAATTATTTTAACATTGTTAGGTCCTTTTGTTTAAAAAGAACACATGTTTTGGCATATGGGTATACCCCACACCAATTACCAAACACATCTTAATTATCGGGGGTTTAAACTATTGGAAAACTCCCCACAAATTTATCTTTAGCCAAATGTTTGGTGATAAAAAACTCTTTGAATGTAAGTGGGTGGTGAGAAATTTTGATCGTAGATAAATTTTTGTTTGCAAAAGACGTTTGGTTATAGATGGGCATTTGGTTATGGGCTATTCTACCCTATTAGGGGCCACCAAAATGCCAGAAGCCAAAAAAATACATGATATAACGAGGGAGCTAGTATCCAATGGCATGCTGTTACATAACCAAGACGCTCCTGGCAATCATCTGTTTACAATTCATTCTTTGAGTGTTTTTCCTCATTATAAAAGCCATAAGCCATGTGCAATTATTGAGTGCTTTTCTTTCTTGCAAAAATTAAGTGAAATTTATTCAGTCTTTTTCCTTGTTATACAAAATATGTGTAATTTTTTGAGATTTTTTTCCCTAATTGTTCAAATATATACAAATTTCTTCTCTTTCAAAAAATCATCTAAATTCACTTTAATTCTTTTAACCCTAATTCTTTCTTCTTCCATCTGGGTAGCACCAAGACACACACTTGTTGCTGCTAATGAAGGACAAAACAAAACCAGAAACACCCATTGAGCTCTAATTCCATATCAGATTTACTCCAAAGACTCTTCAAGTTTTTGCACTACATAGATAACTACCATTTCCAAACCAATCTTGTAGCACAAATTGCCATGAAAATCAAAGCTTGTTTTCGTTTATCACTTATCTATTATGTACATGAGGATTCTTGAATAGACATATAATTCTGTACAATTGGCTATTTCCATACTTCTGTGTCCATTGTTACCTGAGACATGAAAGCAGCTGCTTTTGTGATTGTCAAAGCTGCTTGCATAATCATCAAGTGGGTGATCAAACACTCAGGTGTGCTAAATTCCACATTGAAGCTGGAATGGAAGCTGGGACAAAAGAAACACAGAAGATTTAGTGACAAATGGTTTTGGTTAACATATTTTAGGCAACAACCAACAATCTACTTTCAGGTCCTTGTTTGAAGTGTACATAGCTGACCATGTAGCAGACTTTCTCACACATCCTCACTTCTTGGTAGTTGTGTCTTGTCTGCTTTTGGGTCCTTGTTTGAAGTGTACATAACTTACACCCCTGTCGCGCACTCTCTCACATATCCTGTGTCTCCTCAGCAGTTGTGTCTTGTCTGCTTTGGGGTCCTTGTTCGAAGTGTACATAGCTGGCGGCCATGTAGCACCCTATCTCTCATATCCTCTACATCTCCGCAGCAGTTGTGTCTTGTCTGCTTTCAGGTCCTTGTTTGAAGGGTACATAGCTGATGCCCATGTCGTGCACTCTCTTTTATATTCTGCTATTTTTTTTGGGTTCTCTGATATACAACACTTCATGGAAAGCTTTGAGCTTCATTTTCATCCCATCTCCCCACAAGCTTTGTGGTTTTGGTTAGCATATGCAAAAAACCAGTACCATGTGTCTGTCCTTGGTAGTTGTGCCATGTCTGCTTTCAGGTCCTTGTTTGAAGGGTACATAGCCAATGCACATGTAGCACACTCTCGCATATATCCTGCTATTTTTATGGGCTCTCTGATATATAACACTAAATGAAAAGATTTGAGCTTCATTTTTGTTCCCATCTCTCTCCCACAAGCATTTTTGCTTCCACACTGGAACAGTGAGGATATCATAACACCACACATCTGTGGCTGTTGTTGCCTGCAATTGGGTTTCCCAGTACTGTTGTCTTTCGAAGATTCAAGTCTCCATCAAACTCATAGTACATAGGGCCAGCTGTGGTCTTTGGTAACTCCACAACCTTGTCCTTGTAGTGCAACTTTCTAGAATCCAAGAATCCCTTTTCAACCTGGCATCCACAAATTCAAGACGAATAGATTGAATCCATCATCTGAAACATATGGGTGCAACCTATGCACATTGTCACACTCTAATGAAACACAGATGTGTGATCCTTTGAATGCAGGAGAATGGATTACTTCCAAATTACCAGCAGCTGCAAATCTTGCTCTCTGTCTCTCATACAACCCTAATCCAGGTACTCACTAGAGCTGCAAAGATTCACTAACCTGAATGTCAACTTCCTCAAGATTTCCTCCAATCCATCTGATTCCAACAGTAATAGCCCCCCTGCCACGCAGCCCTGTTATAAAGCCATCACGCCACTGACGTGCAGGCAATGCTGGAAGAACATACAAGTTGTGTCCATCACTTTGGAACAGCATCTCTGCAATTGCAGCAGTGAACCTGCAACCACCAGAAGAAAATCATTTGCTTTATAAATAAGAAACACTACTTTTGCGGGGAAAAAATTTGACATTCAACTTTCTGTAGAGTGGGATGCCTCCCAAAATTTGCAAAATACAGTACTGATTGCTTTTGGCAACTTGGATCTCTTAAGGAGAGAAGAGTATTCCAGTACCCAAAGTTGCCATCAATCTGGAAAGGTGGGTGTGCATTGAAGAGATTTGCATAGACACCTCCCCCATCAAAGCGCTCGTGTGTTTCACTTGCCTCAATGAGATGGAACATGCGTTTCACCATTGAGTATGCATGTGCACTGTTCCAAAGACGTGCCCAGAGTGCAGTTTTCCATGCCATTGACCAACCTGGTCCTATTTCTCCTGGTGTAGAAGAAAAGAGCAACATGATCAACAAATTCACAACTAGAAATTTGAAGACAGGTGGAAATTTGTAGAAACAGACTCAGATGAGATTCGACAACAGATTGGGGCTGAGATTCAGCAAGGACCGTGTCATGACCACTTTCATGGTCAAAAACCCTGGGCAAAAAATTGGACCCAAAACCTCACAAAAGACTGGATTGGCTTTGAATAGCCATGTTACCTCTCTTAATCATACTGTTAGCAGCAGCCTTGCAAAGCTCTGGTGTGGTCTGTGGTGTAAGTGAGTGGCCTGGATACACACCAAACAGATGGGACATATGGCGATGTTCTATCTCCGGGTCCTTAAATTCCTTGACCTGGCTCCAAGGCAAAAACCCAACAACAGGTCACTATGACAGAAAGGTCTTGGCACATGATGATGGAAGCTGAAAGCTTATCTAGAAGCTTGAGACCCATAACACCATTGCCCTGTTGCGCACATAAAAGTGTGTGCTTTGGAATCTGAATTGACAGCAATTACAATTACATATACTTATCAGTCTGTGTCAGTTCTGTGGAACAACTTCAAACCATCGGTTGCAATGGCACTGGTTATATATGTATACACTCACCCATTCCATTAAGCAGCCATCACTCCCAATTTTTGGAGGGAGCAAGTGGTCAATTGCAGACTGGAGTTTGTTCACAAACTCCTTTTCAACCCCTCCCAATACCTTCAGATTTTGCACAATATACATGATCAGTAGTCATCAAAGTTGGAAAAACAAGCAGAAATAACTCAGAACATGTTGCCTTCTTCCCAATATCCATAAGAGAAAAGATGTGAGCAAAGAAACTGGCACCCACTTCATGTTGATACGACAGCTATTGGGAGCAAGTCTTCCAACCACAATAGTGCCCCTTACTTCTATTTGCTCTATTTCTTACAATGCACTCTCCTTCCTCTCTGTTTAGGGGAAACCCTCACCCTCACTCTGTTTATGCAACCTGTGACTACACATTTCCTGCATTTATATATATACTCACCGTGGCAGCTGAGATAATTGCAGAAAACAGGTCGTGAAGGATGGCCATATCCATGGTGCTGCCATAGCTCACGCTTGCTTCCTGCCCATCTGGAGCTATGAAGTGATGTTCAGGTGATGTTGAGGGATTTGTCACCAAATTCCCATTACCATCTTCAACAAGCCAGTCCAGAAAAAAGTCCGCACATCCTTTGAGCAGTGGAAAAGCTTGATTCCTCAGAAATTCCTGCCAAATCATTCCCCCTTTTTCAGTACAACTACTCTGGAAAACAAAAATCTCCAAAAGCTTCTTCAGTGCATGAGATTAAGCTGGATCTGGTGCACATTGATTCTTGAACCAAGAATATGTGTACCTTGTCCAGAGAGAATGTGTAGTGCTCCCAAAGATGTAGGCAGAGCCAAGCTCCACTCATTGGCCATAGTGCCCACACTGGGTCCCCAGCAACAGGTGCTGTCTGTGCCCAGATATCAGCGTTGTGATGGCTCACCCACCCTCCCAATCCATAATTGACCTGCCATTCACAACTGGTGAGAGCAAAGGGAGACACAAACAAAGGTTTGCCAACTAACTGTGAACTGAGCATTACTCTTCACCCTGGTGTTTGGGCTAATGACATGTGTTTGGAGGTGGTTACATTCCAAGGAGCTTCACAGGTTTACAACAACAAACTATATATACATACACATATACTAGTTCTAGTCAAACAATTTCTGATGCAGCAAAGTCCCAATCCCTACTTTGGCAGTGGTAGCACCAGTAACAGACAGGTCTGCAATCAAGTCAAAGAGTGGTTGATGGCATTCAGGTAGATTGCATGTCTCTGCGTGCCAATAGTTCATCTCAAGGTTGATGTTCAGAGTTGGGCAACACCTGCAACACCAACCCCTCCACTCATATCAGTCCACGATTCTACAACCACCAGAAATTCTTTCATATTGGATTAAGCAAGAGAAAAGAGAAAAAATTGAGATCATGTAAGGGACAGCAGATCGATCAATGCATCATTATGCAATACTTCATAGAACAACACTTTGGAGATGAATGCAGGTTAGCTTGGTACATCTTGTAAGCACCACCCAAATGACAGAAATCCAGAAAAGAATTGAACTCAGAGTGTTAAAAGCATTTTGCTCAAGGTATTCAGACTAACACCCAAAGCGCACACCAGAGCAACAGAGCAGCAGATGAGGAGGAAGTGGTAGCTAGTGTTCATACCTCCAAGCTGGATATAACTGATTGTTCCACACTCCTTGCAAATTGGACACAAATGTGCCTGGTCGGGATGATGCAATGAGCAAGTACCGCCCAAATTGAAACAGAAGCACAACCAAAGCTGGGTCTTCATTGTCTGCAAACATCAACACCCTGTCCCTTGTTGAATGCCTCTTCTTCTTTGGATCCAGCCTGAGCTGCCCTTGGAAGTGCACTACAGCATCAGTTTCACTGACAGTTTCACTGACAGTGTCTCTCCCATCCTCCAGTAATTTAGTACTTGAGTGTTGTAAGGGTGTGAGCACAGTAGACTCAGGGTTTATGTCCCTTGTGACCAGTTCCCACGATGCAAGGTCACTATCAACACTGCTGCTTCCAGGAATTTTTTTCACCAAACCTTTCTTGATCGTCTCATTGCTGACCTCCTCCTGGCACTTTCCCAATGTCCACTCTCCTGATTTTGAAGAGTAGGAGGAATCCTCTTCATTTTCCACACACCTGTTGTTTCCAATTCGGAGAGATACCCGATGGAAGAGAGGCTGGTAATCAGCCAAGTGTGCCACAAAAAGCTCATCAAAGGAAAGACCCTGGATCTTTCGAAGAGTTGCAGATGCTAGTTCAATGGGCTCCTCCTCCTGTGCTGAACTGGCATCCTTGAAAGGACCTCTAAAGGACGAGGAAGCTGCAATGTAAAGCTCAGCCCAATCTGCATCTCGCACACTGATTGTATGGTCATCCGTGACTTCCACCTTTCCAGACGCACCCACAACCTTAACTTCCAGTATTGCAGCAAACAGCATCCCCTTTGCTGCTGTTGTTTGAAGGAGCCCTGACCCATTGTCATCACTTCCAGCACTGGTGACAGTAGTAGTTGTAGTTCCTTCAAGAACTCTACCACCATTTCTTCCTCCAGGACACTGGCCTGTCAAGACAATCTGATGATGTCCAACGGTGCGTGCTTCCTGCAGCAATTGGCTATCAAGCTTTGCTGAGAAGGAGATTGAAGCTTCCTTGCTGGCAGCGACTCGCATGGCAATGATCTGGTGTGGGTATGAAGCAAATGTTTGTCGAAGGTAAGCAGTGTCATCTATAGTGTAATTCAGTATGGTGGTCGCTGTGCTTAGGTCAAGCTGGCGTTCATAGCTTGCTGTGTCATAAGCCCTGTGCGCTTCTCCAAAGTCAAGCTTCAAATCACCCAGCGGCTGATAGACCTACAAAGATCAGCAGTAGACTGACTCATCATACCCCCAGAGAAAGCTCAGACAGATGATGGTGCAAACAACAACTGAAGGAATCAATCTCTGTTTCAATTCCTATCTTCTTCTGTCCACAGAGAAATCTGATCATGACAATCTGGTGAACCCTAAGAATCATTCAGCCCAACAAGGGACACAGGAAGCCAAACCTGGGTATCAGGTCCCACCATTTGTCGCGAGAGTGCAGTGGCTTCCGCAAATTTACCTGCCCATACGAGTTCCCGCACTTGAGGAAGAAGCTCCCGTGCCCTGGGATTGTTCCAGTCCGAAGGTCCGCCTGACCACAATGTGTCCTCTGCAATCCACAACAAGCTCCAGATGTTCACAAAGCCCGAAGAAGAAACACAGGCACAGCAGTAACCACACACGGAAACAATCATACACAAAACACACACACAGAGACTTGCCACGGACAGACAGACAGACATACATACATGCAGCAAAACCAGGGTTTCTCTGATTTCTTCAAACCCTAAACAAGAAGATTACGACGATGACGCCCATGTTCTTCTTCTTCTTCTTCATGGGTTTTCCTGATCCAGTTTTTATTGTTCTGGAAAAACAAACAAAGTAGTGATAAAACACACTTTACCATTCAGCTGCACAAGTTCCGATTCCACACCACCAAACACCATCGCTCCCAGACGCCCACTCCCCACTGGCAACGCCTCCGGCCAGTGCTGCGCAGGCTCAAAGAAGCGCACAACCGGCTCCTCATCCTCAGGAAACCTCCCCACTCCTTCCATACTGGTTCTCCTCCTCCTCTTCTCCTCCTGCTGCTGCTGCTCCTTCTCCTCTGTTGCAGAAGCAAACAAGACAAGAAAACTTCGTAATTCGATTCTTTCAAAGAGACCCAATGACGCAAAAGAGCGAGGATGGGTGTTTAGATTCTTCTCATCTCCGGCACTGCTGCTGCTTCTCCTCCTCTTTTCCTCTCTCTCTAGTCCGGCATTCCTCTCTCTCTCGTCCGGAATTCCTTCCAGCGACGAGAATACGTACCTACGGGCCTTCTACGTACGTACATTCTTGTGGACGTACAATTCGTGTATACGAATAGTACTTAAGTACATACATTCATATGCATGCATGTGCCTACATAATTATACGTAAATATACATAGAAAAAAGAGTATGTATGTATTAATTATACAAGACTTATTCGTATAATACATATGTACCTACGTGTACAAAGAATCAAATGTAGCTTACATGCATGTATACGTACAATAAGAGCATCTCCACCAATGCTCAGGATGTGTGACATGTGACCCTGCACTTGAAATCTTGGAGGATGAGGTTCATGAGTCCAGTCCAGTGAATCCATTGGAAACCCTGAAAGTCCGGCCAAAGTGAATTAACAGCCACCAATGCACCAGTTGGCCGTTCTGTCCACTGGATGGGTTGCGTTTTTTCATTTGGCGCCGGATGGGGTTCATGACAGTCCATTTCTTTTTGCTGCTGACCATTGTAC